>Ga0098038_1000007_pt1 | contig 92962 bp, 70 predicted proteins | sample 5B_taG_FD_75051 | JGI IMG/M metagenome (GOLD analysis project Ga0098038, IMG submission 75051) | Marine viral communities from the Subarctic Pacific Ocean - 5B_ETSP_OMZ_AT15132_CsCl metaG | ecosystem: Environmental > Aquatic > Marine > Oceanic | place: Pacific Ocean | collected 2015-01-08 | reverse complement strand
TCAATGGATAAGTCAATAAGTGAAAGTATAATTAATGAAAGGTTTGAGTGTTGGAATAGAGGAAGAAGTGGTAGAACTGCTTGTAGAATGGCAAGAGACGGTTCACATAGTGGTACACCTGGATGTATGTCATATAATGAATGTTTAGATACTGAACCAGAAGATAGTATATATGACGGTGGTAATAATCGTTGTATAAGACACAACGGAAATCAAAACCATGGTTACAAACCGGGTGTTAATAGGTGTTTAGAGTGGTCAGGTGATAGAAAGAGTTCCCCAGTTGATAGGTGGGAAGATGATGATTATGACTTTTCATATAGAAAGGGTTCTCCAGTTGATTGGTGGGAAGAAGAAACGGACATAATCCAAGTTAGGGAGTCAGTATTAATAGATACAATAGAAAAAATTGTAAAAGAACAAATGATGTTAGGGTTCGGTAATAATCAAGGTATGGGTTTAGGTATCGCAAAACCAACTGATAAGTATGATTTGGGGGAAGATGAGTTAGATGAAGACGATACTACTGGAACTACATATAATGTAAACATATCGAATCAATCAGCAGACCCAGATTATACAGCTGACGGTATGGGTATATTTGAAAACATACTAAAACAAAATTTAAAAAAATATTTAAGGTGAATATTAAATTAAAAGAATCAGAATTGATAAATACTATAGAAAAAATAGTAAAAGAACAGATACTTACCGGGCCAAATATGATTCCAGGAAATATTGCTGGTAAAATTAAACAATCAATGACAGATAATGAATTTTTAGGTGAGTTAGATAAATTATGTCCAGAAATTAATAAAGAAGAAAAAATGGTAGGTAATAGAAGTTGTGCAAGATGTCACGGGGATGTTATGACTTTAGTTAGATACTATTGTGATTCAGTAAATTAAAAAAGTAAATATTATGAAATGTAATTGTGAAAAATGTAAATGTGAAACAAGTTGTGATTGTACGTGTTGTGACTGTTAAACAAAAACCATATTAAATAAAAAAACCACTCTTTCGAGTGGTTTTTGTTTTTTAGTAGTCTTCTTCATCATCATAATATTCGTGAGTCACAGTTGTTCTAGTTGGTTCTGGTTCTTCTTCTACAACCTCCTCACCTTTAGGTGAAAAATTCTCTGCAGCTGTAAAACCAAGACCAGCCATTACAATCCACTGTAGTGATTGAAATAAATTTTCCTCGATAGTAAAATCCCAGAATAGATTAGCTGTGTATCCTATTAACATAAATAGAAGACATACGAAAGTAACAAATCTCTTACTAGAGACTTTACCTTCACTACTTAACATGTTTTTAAAGAAATTCATAATAATTGTTTTTATTATAAATATACTCTAATTTACTTATAGTAGTTTGGTGTTAGTTCTGGATGTAAAATATCTTCATAAGGAGCTTTAACTACTGATATAACTTCTGAGTCTCTAGTATCCTCTGATAAATAATGAGCTAGTCTTTTGTTAGCTTCAAAAACTGACTCTGATTCTACAACATATTTAAATTTTTTAACTTTGGGGTTTCCATTGTTATCGACATTTCCGGTGTCGAACGCTACGATTGCTTGATAGTACATATTTTTATCCTTTAAAATTAGTTTCTTTATGTGCTCCATCACACATTGGTTGATTTTTAGATTTGCCACATCTACACAACGCGTAATTTTCACTTACTGTTACTTCTTTACCACCTTTTTTTACTGTGGTTTCACCTTTGACCAAAATTGGTCCATTTTCCATAATATTAATTTCTACTGCCATTTTTTAATTTTTATGATTTTCTTATTAATTCTCTATAAACCTCAGCTCTATATTTTGTAGTCACATCTATGTGGTATTTTGGAGCTACAGCCTCATATAATTTTTCACCCAAGTCCTCTACTAGTGAAGGGTTATCTATTAATTTTTTAGTGTATTGGTACCACTGTTTGTGGTTTCTATGTGAGTCAACTAGTAAACAATTACCCTTACTATTTATACCACCACCTCTTTCTATAGCGTTAATACAATCTATTTGGTATGGACCAAAGTTTTGGGCTATTAAAGCTTTTTTATGAAACCCAGCTTCAATAACTTTTAATTGTGATTTAACTTTATTAAACATGTGTTCTTTTAATGGGGCTAAAGAAATATCAAAATTATTATAGTTAGCAGCATATGTGGTAATAGGTTTAGTCCAAACTCTTTTATAAGGAGAATCTTCCTCATTAACAAACTTACCTTTTTTCCATTTATGTAAAAATTCACTATATTCTTTTGATAAAATTCTAAAATCATCGGTAAATATTTTTTCAAACAAATACCATACAGATTCGTGAGGTTCTATATCTCTAGTTTGTTGTTGTCCAGTTTCTGGGTTAATCATTGTGACATTACCTCTTAAATCATAACCACATAAAACAAATTGAAACTTATCTTTATGTGTTCCATTTAATTTACCCGGTAATCCACGTAAAATTTCTAAATCAGCTAAATGTGAAGAACCACCCAACCAACCAACTCTAACACGATTAGACTCTATTTTTTTAGGTTGGAATTGTTTTTCAGTTGGATTTATAGCGTTAGGAAATACAAATATATTATCACAAAATCCTTTCATTTCTTGAGCAAAAACTTTTGTTGTTGTTGAAATGTTTTCTGCTGCTTTTAAACTTTCTTTTATATGGTGGTCTAGTTGATTTTGTTTAACAATTGCGTGAGCCGGGTGGTCCACTGTTGGTGCCCAATAATCATCTAAATCACAAATAGAAGGAATTCCTAATTTTTTTAATCTTTTAACAGCTTCATGTGACCTAGCAAAATCAGGAGTCAAAGACCTGTGATATAACACTAAATCATACTGACTCAACCAGTTCTCGTCTTCTAATTTTGGTTGATAATCGACATCAACCCAAAATTCTTCAGGATACATTTTTTGTAAATGAACATGAGGGTCTACCGACCTAAATTTACTTACCCCAGTTCTATCACTAGGTAATACTAAAATTTTATACTTTGGTTTATTCATAACAAAAGAATAAGACTAACGATTGATATAGTCAAAGGTAGACTAGTTAATTTTTTTAGTAGTTAATATCTTACCTTCAAAAACGGTATTACCAACAACTAACCGAATAGACTCGTTTAGATTATTACTTTCTACAATTCTTTTTGTTATTCTTTCTTCGATTAACTCATCTAAAGATTCCTTAATAGTTTCTTTAACTAAGTTTTTAAGTGAACTTTGAGTTAGTTTTTGTGTTTTAGGTTTTGAGGTTTGTTTTTTATTTGTACTAAAAGATGGTTCAGAAGTGCCCAAACCTGATAATTTTTTCATTTTTTCAGCAGCACCCTCAATTAATGAATCCGGTATATTATTACCAAAACTTACTTCAGGAATTGGGTGGTCAATCATAAGTTTTTTTATCGCATCAGGTAACTTTGAGTTTTTTACCTTTTCTTCTGTAATTACTGGTTTTTGTAAACCACTATTAGAACTAATAACATTATTAATACTTTCAGCATTAAAATTATTAGAAACAGGTGGTAAATTAGGATTAGATGACTCTGTCATTGTTTGTTGTGTACCATTCATTTTAGACGGCATCCCATCTACTTTATTCATCACAGCTTTTGCTTGAATAAGTTTTTGTTGTAAAGCTTCGAATCCACTCATATTTTTAAAATTTTGAATTAACTAAAAGTCTGTTCATAGATTTATCACCAAACGGATTATACATAGGTGGTTCAGTAAAAGTCTCAAAAACAGAATCCTCACCTTTAATTGGTTTAAAATTACTTATCCTATCTAATCTAAATAATCTCCAATCTGGTAGAGGAATACCCTCTTCATTTACTTTTAATGATGGTCCTGATGTTTGATAAGCTCTAATAACTTTATTATTTCTTAAAGATTCACCAAAAGCTACAGGTTGTATTACTCGTTTACCTGGACCTATACTCATATCATCCTCATACTCTAATTCACAGACATGTTTATTTTTTATAGCATCTATAATTTCTGATTGAGATGCTTGCTCAAGTATAAGGTTTGATATGACATTGTAAAGTTTCATTTATGTTATCTTGGTTCACTAACTGTAGGTGCGTATCCATTTCCGGTGTCCATGTTACCAGCTGAATATTCATTAGATTTATTATATAGGTTATTTTTTATATTACCTACACGTCCACTATTAGCTTCACCATTACCTAAAATATCTAAACTACCACCCGTACTTTCATCGTAAACATTTAAGTATTGTGCGTTCCCTTTACCTTTAGGGTCTCCATCTGCTAAAGCGTTTGGGTGATTAGCACTATAAGTATTATTACTTTTATAAGTGTTTCTGGTAATTAATTGTTCTCTAGTTTTGGCTGAGATGTCTGTTAATTTTTCACCTGCCTTTTTTTGATTAAAATCTGCCATTTTATATTATTATTTTGTTTATTATGTCTCTAATTCGAGACGCTTCATTGTAAACCGCTCTATTATTAATTATTTCGTCTGCATTTTTTTGGGTGCTAACTAACCTAACTTTTGTAGGGTTTTTACTCTTATCTTTACTGTGAGTTTTTTTAAATTGATTTTCTAAACCAGCATTCATTTTTCTCCGTTTATTTCCATCAGATATTTTTCTATTTCTCCCCAAAGTATCATTAATCCAATCAATTAAATCCTCACCACCTACAAGTTTGTAAGCTTCAGGATTTAAACCATTTTCCATTTCATGCTTTATTTTTTTAGCTTGACCATAACTTACTCCTTTATTTTTACATAAATTACTAAGTCTATCATAACCACTAGATTTACTAGAAGAATTTTTTAAATTACTTTGTAAACTTTTTAATAATTCATCAGGTAATTTATAAAAGTCATGTTTAAGGTCTTTATTCATCTTTTAATTTATTAATAATACTACCCATATCTATACCGTTATTTCTAGCGTATTTTTGAATTAATCTAAGTTTTTTATCTATGTATTGAGGAATCTCGGAATTAACACTGTTTTGTACACCAGAATCCTTATCTTTTTTACTTAAAATTATTTCTAACATTTTTATAACATCATCATCCTCAACTAATCTCTGAAAATTATGTCCCTCTTCACCTTTTTTATCTAAATTAACAGTCTTACCCATACTTTCAGCCCTATCCTCAGCTTCAATTTCATCCATATCATGTTCTTTTTTAAAGTATTCTATAGTCTCATCAGCATCCATATAAATGGTATCATCATAACCTAAAACATCACTCATATCATGTTCACTAACTTCCTCAACAGACTCACCCCAAAAACGCTTTAAAACATTAGAATATTGACCATTTAAACCAGATTGTCTACTCATAGGTACAGTAGCATCCGTAGTCTTAGTTGCCGACATAGTTTTAACGTTTTCCCAACCTAAAGGGACTTTACTACCCACAATAGAACCATCATAATCAACTAACTCATCAATCTCTTCTTCATTGTCTTTTTTAGTTGTTGATTTAGGATTAACATTATAAACTAATAACGTATTATCTATATTTAATTTACCGTCTTTGTGTAATTTTTCCATATCTTTTTTAGATAATACTATAGGTTCTTTTTTTGCCATAATTAAATATTCTTTATATATAAATATTAAGTTGTAGTAGAATGATATTTATAATCAATGGGAACACAAAATTTATTAAATAATTACGGAAAAAGATTAGACGCTAAAATAAATTATAGTGAATATTATGATTTTTATTTAGCTTCTGATGAACGAAATTTCCAAAGAGAAGTTGTTTATTCTGATAACATTATAGGTTATACAACACCTAGAACACCACAAGTGGGTAATCAAAGTGATACATTTCCCTTATGGATAGATTTAAATAATACCGCCTGTACAATACAACCACATTTAACTGGTGTTAGTGTTGTACAACAATCTAGTTTTTTTTCTGGTGGTAATTCTGCTGGTGGTCTGATTAATTACCCTGTACCATCTTTAGATATTGGTGTTTCAGCTTACCCACAATCAATCATAAGTCAAAATTATTGGAATCAGGCATTTTCTTATTGTGATTGTCCTTATGAGGAGTGTGAATTTACTGGTGATAGTGGAGATACTTGTGGTGGAAGAACTGGTTATACAAGTCAAGGTAACGAAGGTGTTTATAAAATAGAAAATTACAAATTAACGTATGTTGATATTGGTGTTGTCCCATATATGAGAACAACTGGGCATATAACTTTACATAATGGTGCTATACCTATAAGTGGTAATTCAGATGTTAGTCCTTTTGGTATTTTTACATTAACAGAACAAGATAGTAGGTTTAAAATGTGGCAGGTAAGTGCTAATACACAAGCACCATCACAAAGTGGAGCTACAACTAGAGATGTGTCTCTTTCATTCTTTGCAAGACCTGACTCAGGAGACGCAACCAATCCAGGTCCAGAAGATTCTAGTAAATTTAACATGTCTGGAACCAGAAGATACACAATTAGTTCTTCTACAGACAGTAGTGGTTACTACCAAGAATTAAATGGTGGTTATTACACAGGAACTTATAAATTTTATGGTTACCCATATAATGTTTTACCTGATAGAGCTGAGGAAGGGTGGGCTATGGAAACTCTTTTAAAACTAAGAGCAACTGGAACTACAACCGGTGGTACATGTTTCTCCACCAACTATAATGTTGAAAAAAATGTAAGGGTAAACGCTGGGGATGGATGTTATGACGCATCAACAAATCCTACAACATATTACACACACCCAATTTGGAATACAGGTGTTACAGTTACAGAGTCAGGTGTTATATTACCAGATAGTGTAGATTGTACGGAGTTTTATACAAAATTTTCGTGTTTTGATTACTCTAGTGATGAAGACCCTGCTCGTTACAAGTGTAGAGACCCTAGGGTTGAAGAGTTTTGTAGGAGAGTTTGTTTTGAACCAGAAATGAAAGAAGACCAACAATGCTTATGTTGTAAAACAGCTGGTTTTGATGTACCACAAGAAGAACCAAAAGGTGAGGTGTATGATTTCTCTTATGTTGTAGATTCAGAGGGTGATTGTGTGGATACTGCATGTTATGGTATGAAATATACGGGATATGATTATGGTACAGACACCTGGTTAACAGCAAGAACTCAAAATTTAAATTGTACTGCGGACACTAGAACGGTAAATGATGATTACCCTAATAACTCAGGTTTCTTCTTTTATACAGGTACTAGGGCCGAAAATAAATTCCACAATGAATTTCCTAGCGAAACTGGTTGTACAAGTATGAGTGGTTATAACTGTTGTATGGATATAATAAGTGGTCACACTTTAGGACCTGCTGTTATTGCTACATCACCATTTGATATAGCAACAGGAGGTACGTCAACAACAGTTACGATGTCCTCAATGACTAATGACATTGTTTCTAATAATTTAGGTTTCAGAATAACACCAGATTTTAAAATAGGTTATAGAACTATAAGATATACAGGTACTTGTGAAACTACTGGGGGTACAGCTGTAGGTTCAGGTTGTACAACTGGAGATACGTTTGTTTGTGGTTACCATATTGAAGAAAAATATTCTGATGTAATATGTCCGTCAATAATAAATTCAGGTACTTGTGAGGACACATGGATACATGTTGCTGTAACTTACGAAAGGAACTTCCCATTAATAACAGGCACAAGTTGTGCCCAAAGTCTAGGTAATGGGGTAGAATATTCATTAGGTGGGTTACTAGACCCACTATATCTTTTTTCTGGTATAACGGCAGCAGTGGCTGCCCCAAGATGTAATAATGTATTTGATGAATTACCTTTAGTACCAGAAGATGGTTATTATGAGTTTGATTGTTCGGGTATTTCTGGTAAAACAGCAAACGATTGTTGTTTTACAGCAGCAACAACTTTCGGTTCTTGGTTGTCACATGATGAGTATAGACGGGGTAAATTAGTCTTTTATATTAACGGTAGAAGACACTTTGTTGTTGAAGACTTTGAAGAAATAATACCTAGAACATTAAACCAACATAGAGATTTACAAGTCGGTGTACCATATAATATAGCTTGGGGTGGTGCTTCAATAGGACTATTAGAAAATATGACGATGTCACCTTGTGATGAAACAGGACTTAGTACTGATACTTGTGACCTTAGTACTGTTAGTGGTGGTACTGGGTTTACTAGTTATACAGCTTGTACTTTAGATGAACCTATACAACGTTTAGAACAAGACCCAGATGATTTAGGTCTTTTAATAGAAAAGAATTTTGCTGGAACTTGGATGGGTGGAATATCACAATTAAGATATTATACAAAACCTCTACAAGCTGATGAAATATATCACAACTTTTTAGTTAATAAAGATAGGTATAATTTAATAGATTGTGAATTTACAAAAAACTGTTCAAAAAATGCTTGTGATTCGTCACAAACATTATACCTAACAGAGGGTAATATGTATGATATAAAAGCAATATTTGGATATTTATCTAATAACTTATACTTTACCAGTGGTGATAACCAAGTTAAATTTAGAGGGTATACACAAGAAAATATATCTTCAGTTAAATTTTATAAGAAATTTAAACAAGAAGTAGCAGTTGAAGTAACAATGCCTGTTTGGATGAACCCAGAAGACACTCTTGAATGTGTTATAATTAAAATGGATGAGTCTTTAGATGCTATTGTTACATTATTAGGAAATACTTACAAGTAGTTTTGTAAATAACAAAATAATTATATATAAAGATAATTAAACAAAAAAAATAGAATATGCCATCGTACATTAGACTTTTAACAGAACAACCAGCTCATATAGCCAATCCACCAACAGGACATACAGCTTTATATGCTAGTAGTGGTACCGGTACACAAAGCCAGTATGAACTATACATAAAAAATCCAGACGGATTTACTCACCCAGTAGGTTTATTTGCAAGTGGTGGTACCGTTTCTGGTAATGCAACATTTAATTCGGGTGTTACAGTATACTCAGGTGGGTATACAGCATCTGGAGCTGGTGACGCAGCTTTTGCAGCTATAGTTGTAAACGGGACTATAAGTGGTCTTACATCTCCTGGAGGTAATGCTGCTGGTGGTGGTATAATCATACAAGATTGTTTAACAGTATCAGGAAATAGTACTGGTGCAGCAGGTGGTGGTGTTATTTCAGGTACTACAAAAATAGGTGTAGGTTCTGGTCATACAATTGGTGGAACTTTTTCATCAGCTTTTGGTAAGGGACATAATGTTTCAGGTTTAGTTGGAGCAGCCTTTGGTTCAGCAAATACAGTAACCAATAGTACAGGAGCTTTCGCTTTAGGTAAAGTACTAACGTCGACAGGACTATATTCATTTGCTGCTGGTTCAGCAAATACGGTCTCTGGAAACTTAGCTGTTGGTTTCGGTGGTGGTAATAATGTTACTGGTCAAATGTCTACAGCTTTTGGTACGGGTAACACATCAAGTTCCGACGCTTCATTTGCTATGGGAACTGGAACAACCGCATCAGCATTAGCTTCATTCGCAGCAGGAAGTGCAACAACCGCGTCAGGAACATCACACTTTGTTGTGGGTAGAGGAAATATGACTTCAGATTTATTTGTTGTAGGTAATGGTACAGGAACAGCAGGTAGTGGTTTCGCTTCATTAAATAACGCTTTAACAGTAGCTCATTCAGGTGTGTCAGTACTTTCTTCTGGTAAAACATTTAATGACTCAAAACTCTTAAAGGGAGCAGCTTTCCAAATCTTTTCCGGGGCTGGACATAACGCACAAGGATTTATGTTACCATTAATTGAAGACCATAGTAATAACATGTTTAAGTTTGACCCAGGTATTTCCGGAACTACTCAAGATAAGATAAACCACAAAGGGTTAATGTTTTTTGACGGTGACAATATAAGAGTATATACGGGTGGAACACATTGGGCAAAAATAGGGTTAGTTGATGATGGGTATATCGCCATGACTGGACATTAAAACAAATTAATTATGGAATTTTTTATAAGAAAAGATTCATTAGAACCCATTTTAAAAATGGAATTAGTTAGAGATGGTAGAAATGAATTTGATACCTTACACGATAAACTAGAAAATTCCACAATAAGGTTCTCGATGAAAAGTGTAGATGACGGAACCTACAGAATATTAAACCAACCAGCTGGTTTAGTACAAAAGATTCTACTATCACCTAACGCACCAACAGAATATTACATATATTATAGGTGGAGAAAAAAAGATGTTAAAAAAGTAGGTAGATACCAAGCCATGTTTTCTATATTTTTACACGACGAATGCAGTGAACTCAAAGTCCCAATTAGAGAAGACTTGTTTATAAACATTACAGATTCTTTTGTTTCAGCTTCTTGCGTCTGTTAATTGATATCTCAAAAAAACTTTATTATATTTTTATCGAATGTTAAGTAAAACTCGTGAATAATCACGAAGATAATAATACAAACGATAATGACAGAAAATTTAAAAAACGCAACATTAGAAGAAATCCATGAATTCCTTCATGGTTCAGACCCAGAAAAACACATAGTAGCTTTAGAATATGGTTATAGGACAGGTAAGATTTATAAAATCAAACAATGTCCAGTAAAAGGTAAAATTATAGAAACAGACACATTTACCCCATTTTGTTGGGTAGGTAACCTAAGCAAAAAAAACTTTTACCAAAACAACAAACACAAACAAAAAGCAGCGATGACCAAATACGGTATTATTGTTGAAAGATTAGAAACAGCTGAAAATGTAAGATTAGAAAATGGGTTAACTTACTTAATTAAAACAACAAAGTCATATAGAGAATTAGTTAGTTTTTTTAAACAAGGTGGTTTAAATCCTTGGGGTGAAGATAATAGAAGTAGTATTCAAATATTACCACCTATAGAACAATACTTAATACAAAAAAGAAAAAGATTATTTAAAGGTTTTGACGAATATGATGATGTCCATAGATTAGTTTTTGACTTAGAAACAACAGCTTTAGACCCAGAAGACGGAAGAATTTTTATGATAGGTATAAAAGATAATAGGGGTTATGAAAAAGTTATAGAAGTAAAAGATACACCAGAATCAGAAATTGAAGCCATATATCAATTTTTTGATATTATAGATGAAATAAAACCCAGTATAATTGGTGGGTATAACTCATCTAATTTTGACTGGCCTTGGTTATTTAAAAGAGCTGAAATTCTAGGTATGAATACAAAAGAGTTTAAAACTTTAAACCCTAATGAGGATTATAAAATGAAAGATGGTGTTTTAAAACTAGGTGCGGAAATAGAAGATTATAAACAACTAAAAATATGGGGTTACAATTCTTTAGATATAGCCCACTCTGTTAGAAGAGCTCAAACAATCAACTCTGAAATTAAAAGTTGGGGGTTAAAATATATAACACAATTTAGTAAGTCTGAAAAACCTAACCGAGTTTATGTGCCGGGTGATAAAATCGCATCGACATATTCTGAAAATAAAGAGTTCTATTTAAATATTGAAAATGGTAAATATAAATCTATAGACGAACCAGGATTAAAAAAACTAGACAAAAGACACCCAAAAGTTTATAAAAAAGTTAATGGTGAAAAAATTGTAGAAATGTACTTAATTGACGATTTATGGGAAACACAAGAAGTTGACGGTCAGTTTAATCAAGCTTCTTTTTTATTAGCTAGTATGGTACCTACATCATACGAAAGAGTTTCTACAATGGGTACAGCTACTCTTTGGAAAATGTTAATGTTGGCTTGGTCATACCATAGAGGTTTAGCTGTACCAGCTAAAAATAGTAAAAGACCATTTGTTGGTGGTCTATCTAGACTTGTCAAAACTGGATATTCAACAAATGTCCTTAAATTAGATTTTAGTTCACTATACCCATCAATACAACTAGTCCACGATGTTTTTCCAGAGTGTGATGTTACAAACGCTATGAAAGGCATGTTAAAATACTTTAGAGATACTAGGATTAGATATAAAAATTTAGCATCTAAATATTATTCTACAGATAAGAAAAAATCAGAATCGTTCGGTAGAAAACAACTACCCATTAAAATATTCATTAACTCAATGTTTGGGTCACTATCAGCACCACAGGTTTTTCCTTGGGGTGATATGGATATGGGTGAAAAGGTAACATGTACGGCTAGACAATATTTAAGACAAATGGTTAGATTTTTTATGAGTAGAGGTTATGACCCTTTAGTTATGGATACAGATGGGGTTAACTTTTCTTGTCCTGAAGATGTTGATGATAGAAAATATATTGGTTTAGGTAAAAATGAATTAGTAAAAAAAGATAAAGAATATAATGGTAGTGAAGCTGATGTTGCTGAATATAATGATTTATTTATGAGGGGTGAAATGGGGTTAGATACTGACGGTCAATGGCCTTCTTGTATTAATGTAGCTAGAAAAAACTACGCTTTATTAATGCCTAACGGTACAGTTAAACTCACAGGTAACTCAATTAAATCTAAAAAATTACAAGGTTATTTAGAAGAATTTATTGATGTTGGTTTAAGATTATTACTAGAGGGTAAAGGTGGTCAATTTGTTGAGTATTATTATGAATATTTAACAAAAATATATAATAAAGAAATACCTTTAGCTAAAATAGCTAATAAGGCTAGAGTTAAACAAAAAGTAGAAGCTTATAAAAAAAGGTGTACACAAAGAACAAAAGCTGGTAATTTAATGTCTAGACAAGCACATATGGAGTTAATAATTAAAGAAAATATTACCGTTTCTTTGGGTGACACTATATATTATGTTAACAATGGTAAAGTAATGTCTCATGGTGATGTACAAAGAAAAAAGAAAAAAGATGGCACTGAAGAAATTATTTTAAATTCTTATCTAATATCTGAAAATGATTTAGAAAGCGGTGCTATGGGTGAATATAATGTACCTAGATATATTTCTGGTTTTAATAAAAGAGTAGAACCGTTATTGGTTTGTTTTAAACCAGAAGTCAGAGATAGTTTATTGAAGAAAAATCCAGAAGATAGAGAATACTACACCAAAACTCAATGTAATTTAATAAATGGTATAGGTAGGAAAAAAGGTGACCAAGACTCTTTAGATGAAATATTAGAACTATCTAGAGAAGAAAAGATGTACTGGAAAAAAATAAATACTAGTGAAAATTATTTTATGGAGGAATTAGGACTCCTTAATACCGTCTGAAGAAACAATCATCCAAGAGGACAGAGGTTCGTAAAATCTAAATTCTACACAACTTTCAGGTAACATATCCAAAGAATCCCACTCATTGTCTATTAAACCCATATCAGGTTCTACACTACAATTAGCTAAAGATTTTATTATGTATTTTTTTGCTTTTGTACTATCAAGAAGATATGTTGTGTCTTTAGTTAAAACAACAAACTCTTCTTTAGGACAGTCACAAGTAACAGTTTTACTATTACCTAAACCGTGTTTTTTTAAATAAGCTATTAATAAAATTGTAAGTTTCTTATATTTTACAGAGTGAGGTACACCACCTTCATAATTTACAAAATCAGTTAAACCTAAAGATTCCACCTCTTCAGCTATGTAACCCCAATCATCACTTTTATTTGATTTCCATTTAAATTTTCTAGGGTTTAGTTCTAATAACTTATCTAAATTTTTAAAATCTATATCTTCTATATTTTCTTTAAATCTTCTAGAAGACGTATCAATTACCACATTACCTAAAGTATCAATACCTAAATCTGTAGAAGATGAAGAAATTAAATTACCTGTAGCTATTTGTAAACAACTAGCTGTTAAAGTTAATGATGTCGCTCCAGGATTAACCGGTAATAGAGGTACCTGAGCTATAGATAAGACAGTATTACCACTAGAAAGTCCAGAATAAGCTGTTATAGAAACACCATAAGTAGAAGTTCTACCATCACTATAATCAGTCATACCACTTAATGTGTTAGATGTTTGTACCACAAAACTAAAACCAGAACTACCTGAATAGTTATCTAGAGTGTAACCCCTATTGTAGGAATAGCTAGTTGGGTTTGCCGCCCGTACATCGCCATAATGTGTTGATGAACCTGAAAATACAGCTGTATTTGCAGATGACTGTTTTAATTGTCTCGAATAATCTACTTGTGTATAAAATCCCATATTATATTATATTATATAGATAGGTCCTGGATTCATAGGTCTATAACTTAAACTTCTATTAAGTGTTTCAGCGTTACTAGCTTGTTCTTCTTTTTGAGTTGTATCCTTCATTCTAACTAATCTTTCGGACAATTCTTCAATTAACTTAGCAATTTCTTCCTTAGATTCATTTAATAAACTATCGTACTCTAAAGTTAAATCAGCGTCCGGTGTCTTTAAAGCTCCACCAAACTTACCTCTAACTCTACCTAACATTTCTTTACATTTCGCAAAGAAATATCGTCTAACCCAAGACTGGGCTGGTGAATTCAACTCTTCATAAGGTATTTCATCTAATCTAATATCACTAGGTAATAAAGCTATATCTCTATTTTTTATTAAACATTCCTCTCTACTACCTGTAGAACCACTAGTAGAAGTGTCGTAATACCAATAGTAAACTCTTTCCTGACCTACATTACCAAAATCAAATTTACCACCAGGAACATTCATTAGGTGTACGTTTCTTTTTGCACCGTGAGGGTCTCCTCCAGTACCACCAGGTCCAGCGGTTATTCTATATGTTAAATCACCACCTATAAGTCTATTTTTTAAGTTTCTATCTTGCATTCTTAAGAGGATATCAAATGCAGGCATCATAAAGTAAGAACCTTGTAATCCCATTTGAGCATACCCAAAGGTTCCACCCCCACCAAATCCACCACCACCGAACCCACCTAAAAATGGGTCGATAAAAGATTCATTTAGTTCAGCTCTTTGGTACCACATAAGTTCATTTACTTCTCTATAAGCTGGAATTTCATAAACTTGTTGATTGTTAACTAATGTTATAAAGTCTTGTTTTAATTCCCATGGACCACCAGCTTGTAAACCTACTATTTTAGAATAAGCGTATGTGTATTGTGTTTCTAAATCAAAACCTTTCGTCATAAAAGCGTTAGTTAAAGAAATATTATCTAAATCTTGATTTGCTAGATTTTGCCATTGATTTTCAATTAACCAATCCTGTACGTACATTCCGTAATCTAAAATAGCTATTTCTAACGCAGTATCCATCATTTCATCTAATAATTCCACCCCACGTATAGGAGCACCTAACATATGTTTACATTGTCTAAATAACTTTTCTCTTTTTGCTGCTGAAATTAGTGCTTGTGCCATAGTAATACCGTTTTATATATAAATATCATCTAAACTAATATAATTTTATATTAAATTTACAAACCAAAATACCAACTAAGTTTTTTTATAAACTGTCACATATTTATTAATAAAAATATATTATTATGAAAAAAATTAGACTAACTGAAAAAAATCTACAATCAATCATTGCTAGAGTTATTAAGGAATCAAAAAAACCTTTATTGGTAGAAAAGGATGTAGAATGGTGGTGTGAGTGTGGTGACGACGAAGGTTGTTATGGTACTATAGATTTTCAAGACCAATCATCAGACTGTTCATGTTGTAAACCATTAGTACAAGACGACAAGGTTATGGCACCATCGGGTCCTATGTCAAGTGATATGACTCCTGCAGGTGGAGGTAAAATGGACATGGATATGGGTGTAGAGATGATGAAAGAAGGTTACAAAAGAATGAGAAAGATTAGAAGAAGATAATTTTAAAAACATCATAAAAATTTAAAATCCTCAAACCTTGGGGATTTTATAGTGCGGTAAAATTAAAAAAGAGTCTATATGGCTCTTTTTTGTGCGATATATTGTAACTAATTATATTTTTTTTTCGTATATTTGTATAGTAAAAACCTTAAAATACTAATAACATGACATACATACTAGGATATATTCTTTTTTCATTAATAGTAATGGTACCTTTTGTTGAACTTAATAAAAAACAACTTCAGGAAAATTATTTAAATTTTGAAAAAAAACGTAATGGAAACCCGTCTAATGGTTGGTATAATTTCTATATTTTTACACATTTTTTAAAATCACCATTATTATGTCCACTTATTGTAGTATTAATTTTAGGTAACGGTGGTAAGATAATTAAATAAAAAAGAGTCCTAGAGGACTCTTTTTATATTCTACATAGAAATTTCATCGTCAATATCTTCTAAATCTTCAGGTTCGTCTAATTCAGGGTAAGGTAATGGGTCAGCTAATTGCTCGTAACTTCTAGGGGCTGATTGACTTTGTCCTGAACCTATTAATTCAGCTGTATAGGTTGCAAAATTATTTAATTTAGTTAAAGTATTGGATATTTGTTTTCTAGTTGTGGAATCTTTAATCATACTCCACGCTTTCTTTAGGTTATCTAATATATTCTCTATACCATCAGCGGCTGAAGCACCAGGATTACGACCACCACTCCATTCTGATTGTTCGTTAATTAATTGGGTGTAATTAGGGATTCTTAGGTTTTGTACCCCTTCTATAACAATTCTGTCTCTTATTAAACTATAAGTGTTTTTAACGTCTCTTAATAAGTTTTCCCTTAACTTATCTTTTTTTTTAGCTACAACATTCTTTAAAAGAACGTTTAAATCGTTTTCAGACAACTTTATAACTTTATTCTCATTCATACCTAAACCTTTAAAAGTACCATAACCTTCAGATTGTTCATTCCTTTTAACAGTCTCATCATCCATTTCAGTCATTTCCTCTTCCATGTCTAAATCCTCCAAATCCTCTAACTCATCAACCATTTTTCTTGCAGCGGCTTTCATTACCTTTAAGTCTTTGTTGGTTTTACCCATACCCTTAAGTTTATTTTTTACAGCCTTAACAGCGTCATAAGCTGCTTGTACTTCTTGTTTAATATCACCCGCTTTTGATTCAGAAACCATTTTACGGATTACGTTTTCTAAGAGTTTAACATCTTTTCTTCTATTCATAACTTATACTTTTTATTATAAATATACATGAAATTAGTAATATCCATTAGTAAAAAGTGGTTAATTTTTAGTTAAATTTTAAAATTATTACAATTTTTTTTAAAAAAATAGCGGCTAAATTTTTGTTGTGTATGGTGTTTAATATAGGTGATTTTTTCATTTTTAGGGTTTTTAACTACAAAGATAATTGTAAATTTTGGTTATTTTGACTAAATTTAGTGGTATTTATCATAACGAATACACCGTAATTTGGTGTAATCATAAACTTTAAAAAAAATTAATTATGGATAACGTAATGAAAATGATTACAGGATTTTTTGGAGGACTAGGTTCAGTTTTAATGGCTGTAGTTCCAGTATCAATCTTGTGGTACGTCTTAACAGGTGGTTCAGTTTTCGGAATGGATGTAGTAGCAAATCTTTCTGCTCTTATCACTTCACTTGGTGAAGGAGGTTTCGTAGGTTTAATCGTGTTAGTACTTTTAACGTCATTCTTCGTTAAGAAGTAAAACTAAAAGATGGTTATTCGCACCATCTTTAAAAAGAGAAATAATATAAAAAAGAATATAAAAAAAAGTTAAATAGAAAAAATGAAAAAATTGATTTTAACATCCGCTGTAGCACTTTCAACATTATTTGCATCAGCACAGAATTTCATGGTAGTAACAACTTACAGTTCACCAGAAGATGGTGAATCATTCGAAATGTCTAACTTAACTGACAACATGGGTATTGGTTATAAATTAAACGATACTTGGACTGTTGGTTTAGTAACAGCTGGAGAAGATTCATTAGGTGACAAGTCTTACGACCTTTGGGGGAGATACAACTGGAACGCAAACGTGTATGTATCAGTTCAAGCTCCAACAGAAGAAATGATGGACAACTTAACGCTAGGTTTAGGTTATTCATACAATGTGTGGAATGGTTTATACGTTGAACCAAATTACAGTATGGGATTAAAAGAAGATGAGAACGGAGAAAGAGAGGGCACTTTCAATCTTGGTTTATCATATAGATTCTAAAAAAGACAGGTTAGGTAATTTAGAACGGTTGCAAATTAGTGAAAGTTTTTTCCCGCAACCAAAAAATGGAAACTAATTACGGATTTTAAATTACTAAGAGTTGCGAAAACCCTGACGACGGTCAGGGTTTTTTTATACAATTAATCTAGGTATTTATATTATATGAAATTATTGAATATCATACATAAAGTTATATTAGAACAGGTTAGGGATAAAGAGGACGTTGAAGATATGGACCTTAGACGTGACGTTGAAGTAGACAGGGAAACCCCTAGTAGAGAACCAGAAGATAGAGAAATTGAGGATAGGGAACGTGAAAGAGAAGATAGAGAAAGGGAGGATAGGGAAAGAGAAGAAGAAAGAATAGACGATAGAGAAAGACAAGAAAGGGAACGAGAAGACTTAGAAGATAGGGAAAGAGAACAAGAAAGAAGAGAACTTATGGGTAAATGGATATGTAAAGACCCCGTAAATTTCCCAAGATGTCAACAAATTAGAGATGATGCTGGTATACAAAGAACATTGTTTTATGGATTTCCTTATTATAACACACAAAGAGACTGTATAAGTAATTCACCATGTAGTGGTGAAGTTAGAAGAAGGCCAATAACAAGACCAACAGTAACAACGGTAGAACCTATAGATACAACTTCGGAACCTAGACAAACATCACAACCACAAACAACACAAGACACACAAACTACACAAACTACACAAAGTTCACAAAGTACAGAAGGGGATTCAGTACCAGAAATTAATATGAAAACTAAGTTTGATAGTGACGATAAAATAGGTGATATAAAAAAAATACAATCTAATAAACTTATAAAAATTATAGAAGATAAGTTAGTAAAACAATTAGATTTACAACCACAAAACGTAAAACAAAAATTAAATCAGTTTAAGATAAAACCACAAACCATGTCTTATTTAGTACCACTTTCATTAGAAACTGGCACATTAATGAGTAAAATGGAAATGGACGGGTTAAATTTACCACTAATGATGTTACTTTATAGTTCTAGTAATAATTTATATGAGTCTATGAAAAATAATACACCTTTTAAACCAGAACAAGCAAAACCTATTAGTGGACCTATTAGTTATAAGAATTTTTGGAGTTGGAGTGAAAACATTTATGATAATTGGGGTCCTTGGTTAAAAACTAATGTGGTTGATAATTTTCCAGAAATTTCTAGAAACACATTCCCATCTTTAGCTTTTTGATTGGATTCTACTTAAAAAGGGTCCTCTTAAAATACTTTGATAAATTTTTCTAGATAACATTTTAAAAACATCATTAATATTTTTATCGTCCATACCTAAATTTTGTGACTCCATAAATCTTAATGTAGCTCTAGTCATTAAATCTCTCATTTTTTGAGAGTTTTCCCAAATATATCGTAATGATTCTGGTTGATTTTCCATAAATTCTGACATATTAACCGGAAATTCTTCTGTTTCTTTTGCATATAATAGTATCTCTTGAGCGAGTTCTCCTTCTATAACAGATTTAGCATCAGTTAGAAACGGACTTAAATCTGTCATTACCATATTATATTTACCCCACAACCTAAGCTGCTCTATAAACCTCGCCACGTCGTGTCTCTCTGGGTTAGTCAGTGTTGTTAGGGGACCACCTTTTACGGGGTCCAAATCGTCTATAAGTCTTTCAAAGTCATTCATTATTTATATTTTTTACAAACTTTACAATCCATTCTGGCTTCTTTAGCTTCACACCACTCTTTTATAGGATAAAAGGAAGATAGGTAGTAAACAAAATTAGTAGCGTTACAAATTAATTTACTCCTATATTTTGCATTAGCACAACAACCATCATAACCACCATCCCAACCATTAAATTGAGTGGTATAGTCCCATAACTTTTCATTAGACCAACCCAGTCTTTCTTTAATGTAGGCAGCTACAACAAAACCAGTTCTATCAGCACCATGTGTACAATGAATTAAAGTGTTACCTTTATTAAGTTCGTTTAATCCCTTTTCTACAGCTCCGGTGTAACCAGTTTCATAGTTTCTTCCACCACGATAAGGGTCATGAGCATTAAACCATATATATTCTCTACCTGTAGATTCTACATATGCTTTTTCATCATGTTTTTCAACACCGGTCCCCTCTTCGTTATTCATCCTAACAACCCTTTCTATATCGGGGTAATCCTCAAATACTTTGGCCAACTCTTTAAGGGTAGGTTGTTCACATCTAAAGTTTCCTTGTCCACCAGGTATTTCAGCAAAGTTACCAGGTAGTTTATTACCAGGTGTTACATTATTCACATTTACCTCTTTGTCGTCCTTCTTCTTATTTTTAGTTATTTTTTCTTTATCCTTTTTAATTTTACTACACCAAACAGAATCTTTACAATTATCTTTTTTACAAGCATTTTTTCTACAACATCTAGGGGTTCTACCCTTAACTATAGTTTCTAATGTACACCTACCTACAACACCATCTACCACTAAATTAAATCTTTCTTGGAATTCTTTTACACCATCTTCCATAATATCTAAAAACTTACCATCTATACCATCATTCATAGGACCACTTTCACCTAAATCGATACTATAGTCGTTAACTAACATAAGTTGTACATATTTAACTAAATCACCACTATCACCTCTTTGTAATGTATCTTTGCCCATTTCAATATCTCCTACTGTTTTAGGTCCTATGGTTTTCAGTTCTGGTTTTACAAATATTTTATCACCTTTAAATGTTTCTGTATCTTCACAATTATTATAAATTCTTCTAATACCACCAGAACCTTGTTGCCATACAAGATATAATAACCACTGATTTTCTGGAGTAAAAACATCCACCCCAATACTACTAGAAAAACTATTACCTAAACTTGTAGCGTGTTTTACAAATTGTCTTGTAGCGATATCTGCATTTTCAGCATCCTCTTGACTAGTTATACCATAATCCGACCAATAAGGTCTACAATATTGAAATAATCCCCAACAACCTTGACCGTTATCGCCTTTTTCACGACCACGATTTTCTATCCAAGCAAAAGTATTAAGGAGTCTTAGTGGTAATTTTGAAGTTTTATGTTTTTCAAAAGCGTCTTTAACAGATTGTTCATAACTACCACCATTGTTTTCACTGTACTCTTCATTGTATTTATTTTTCCAGTACTCTAAAAAATTACAATAAGTCATAGTATCATATTTATTCCAGAAATCTTTATAGACATTATTTTTCATATTACGAGAAGTGTCAGCTGGTATTTCTACCTGTTCTTTAATTACAGGTAAACCCATTATTTCTCTAACTCTATTTATTTCTTCTCGGATAAGACTCATTAAGGCATATTTTTTAATAAATACCTAGAGTAATTGCATTTCTTCTAAAATACTTAACATCAAATCGTCTTCTTCTATGTGGTCACCCATAACGGTATCGATGATACGCTTTTTCTTTTGTACTATGTTATATATTATCTTTTCTAAAGTATTCTCAAATATTGGATATAAGCAAGATACATTTTTCTTTTGACCAATTCTAAAAGCCCTATCTTCTGCTTGTGCCATATCTGAAGGTACAAAAGACAAATCATTAAAAATAACAACTTCACCAGCAGTTAGGGTAATACCGACACCACCAGCTTTTATGTTTGAAACAAATATTTTTGTTTTTGGGTCATTTTGAAAAGAATCTACACTTTCCTGTCTTTGTTCTTGACTCATTTTACCGTATAACGGAACAGCCATTTTTTTGTATTTTGACCAAATTTCCATTAGAGGTTCTGTAAAATTTGTAAAAACAATAACTTTCTTATCTTGTTCTAAACACTGGTCAATTAATTCAAAAGTATTATTTAGTTTTTCTTTAGCTATTATTTGCCTAACCTTCATTAACTTATTTAATTGTATACTAAGACTTTCGTTTTTATTTTCATTTGCCCAATCTAAATACTCACCAACCTCCTTTTTATATTCTTTTGAATTAAGTTCTAAAAATATAGGTGTTATAATTTTATCAGGTAAATCCAGTATTTCTTCTTTTAAACGTCTTAACACCTTTTGTTTAGTCCTATCCCTCAATTCATCAAGATTTGAGGCACCATGAGTTAACCAGATTTTTCTACCTCCTCTATTTATTTGAAATCCTTCACAATATCTTTTAACGTAACTAACCCAGTTCTTGGCTACTCTAGAATCAACTAGTTTTAGAAGATTATAATAATTCATAGGACGTGACGTCATTGGGGTACCAGTTAATAACCAAACCCTACCTATCTTTTTCACAATATCATTAGCCAATTTAGTCCTTTGTGCTTTTGTATTAGAAATATAATGAGCTTCGTCGATAACAACCAAATCAAAATTTTCATCTAAAATAGTTGTAATGTCATCTTTTTTATCTAAACTGTGAAAGTTTTTAAGAATATCATAATTAATAATAACAAACTTACCACACTCCCAATTCTTACCTTGGATTATAGAAATCTTATCATCAGAATAATTTTCAATCTCTCTTTTCCAGTTTAATTTAAGGGTAGCTGGACATATTATTAAAACTTTTTTTGCCCCACTTTCAATAGCAGCTATAGTAGCACTTGTAGTTTTACCCACACCCATATCATCAGCTAGTATAAATTTATCATTACCTAATAATTTTTCTACAGCTGTTTTTTGATGTTCGTAAGGCATTCTATGTGAATATGGTGAAAAATCTACAGTAACCTTTCTTTCTGTGTTTGGTATAATTTGATTTTTAGGTACCCAAAAACTATAGAGTTTTTGTTTTTCTAATATTTTACCCCATATATGAAAAGCCTTGGGCTTTTCCGATAATATTTTTTCAACCCAAATAGATTTAGGTTTTTCACTTAAAAAATTATCAGTCATTAAACTTTCTGAAAAATAATCATCTATTTCCACCCACTTCCTTGCTACTTTAGGTGTCTTATCGTAATTATTAATGATATATTCAGCTTGAGACCTTGTTAGTGTTTTAGATTTGTATATCTCATATGAATATTTTAATTGTAGTATATAGTTATTAGCTCCAGAATATTCTGAAAGTAGTTTTTTTGCTTCTATTTCCGGTAAATTTAGTTCCATATAATATTACAAATATAATATAAAAGCATAACATAGACAACAAACTATTTATTATTATATGGCAGAACAGAAAAAAATACCAATTACAAGGATATCCAGATTTTTTGCGTCGGAAGATTTTAGTCTTGAACAAGAAATGGGTATGGAATGGCTACATGGTGATATGAACTTTACTTTAGTTTTATTTAGAGTTGATAGAGAGAAATCAGACAATGATGATGTTTATGGTGAAGCTGGACCTGAAGAGATTAGATATAAAGCACCTGTAGAGTTTAATGCTTATGTAAGTATATCAGAACCAAAAAACTCTTCCTACGCTTCAGGATTAGTAAATCAAATGGAACCTGGAAATATGACATTAAGTGTTTATATGAAACATTTAGAAGAATTAGATATTGATATTTCCTATGGTGATTATGTTGGTTATGCGGAAACAGAAGATAGAATGAGATACTATACTGTAACTAATGATGGTAGGGTCACATCTGATTTAGCACACACAATAGGGGGTTATAAACCTTTCTATAGAACAATAACTTGCTCATATGTGAGCCCTAATGAATTTAAAGGAATATAATGGCATTACCTAAAAAACTTAAAACAAATATTAATATTAGTCCTAGACCACCACAACCACAATATGATTCTGGTTATAATGGTTTAACAACACCTAATAGAAGAAGAGAATTAAGTGAACTTATAACCGAGGATGGGACCTACTTACCAAAATCAGTATTACACGCTGATATGGATAGGGGCATGTTAGATTTTGTTAAAAATGATTTAGATACTAGTACTTCAGGTAAAAAGATACCTGTAATAGATAGAATATTAACATTACAAAGGTGGGGTGAATTTTCCCAGTCTTGGAGTTTTAGTACTGAAGATAAAAATGTTTCGTTACCTTTTATTGTTGTGGTTAGACAACCACAAGTAGTTTACGGGACTAACCCATCCCTACAATATACAATTCCTGATAGAAAACAATTTCATTTTGCGAAAGTACCTACTTGGGATGGAAATAGAAAAGGAGTAGACATATATAGTATACCACAACCAATACCTGTAGATATAACCTACGATGTTAAGATAATTTGTAATAGGATGAGAGAACTAAATCAATTTAATAAAATTGTAATGCAAAAATTCAGTTCTAGACAGGCTTATACATTTGTTAAAGGACACTACATACCAATAGTCTCAGAAAGTATAAGTGACGAAAGTGTAATAGACACTGAAGATAGAAGATATTACCAACAAAATTATTCGTTCCAACTACAGGGTTTTTTAATTGATGAAGATGAGTTTGAAGTTAAACCAGCAATTAATAGGTCTTTATTGTTTTTTGATACAAACACTTCTCATAAAAAAACAGGTAATGGAAGTCCTTCCATAGTAGACCAAAACCAAATTAATATATATAATAAAAATAAATTTAGAAGAAAACTAGATTTTGGGTTTGAGGATGTTCCAACTGGAACAGTCCAATCAGTCACATATGCTTATAAGGCCACAGTAACATTAGTTAGGTCAGATAATGTTCTTTCAGTTGTATATAAAATAAATGGAACTACAACACAAGGTAAAATAGAAGTAGATATAGGTGATGTTCTTGAAGTTACTATAGTTAAAGAAGTAGGTCCTTTAGCAAATTCCCAAATAGTCTTAGAAGAACTTATTTACCCATAAAACTACTCACCATAAATGTCTTTTTTCTTAATACATTTTTCTTTTATAAGCTTTTCTAAAAATCTAGACATAACCAAACCATTAGATTTACAATAGTCTTTTAGTAGTTTGTGATACTCTGGTCTTATTTTAAGGTTTTTTATCTTCATATTAGCTAAAGGTAGAGAAAAGGTAGAAAATATTCCTACTCTATATAATTATATTGTTTAATTAGTAAACTTTTGGAATTGAAATCAATATTTATCTAATAAAATATAAAATAAATAAAATCGTTTAAAAATGGCTGAAAATCAAAAAGTATTCGTATCTCCAGGTGTATACACCGCAGAGAAGGATTTAACGTTTGTAGCACAAAGTGTTGGAGTAACAACCCTAGGGGTTGCTGGTGAAACAAAAAAAGGTCCAGCATTTGAACCTATATTCATAGATTCTTTTGATAAATTTAGAACAAGGTTCGGTGATACGGACCCAGAAAAGTTCACAGAATCACAGATTCCTAAATATGAGACATCATTTATTGCTAGGTCTTACCTATCACAATCTAACCAATTGTTTGTGACAAGAGTGTTAGGGTTATCTGGTTATGACGCTGGACCATCATGGCAGTTATTAACAATAGGTGAATTAGATGAGTTATATGTAGCAAGTGGTTCTACAGGACAAACCGTATCTGCTTGGGAAGATAGGATATATGTCCCACTTACAGGTGGAACACTAAACACATCCAATATATACACAACTTACTCAAACGGTACTGCTTTCGCAGATGCGTTAAGTGGTTTAACAGTTTCACCAATTGCTGGTGTTAATGGACCATTTAGAACAGCAGAACAAATAACAGGTGAAACTTGGTATAATGGTCAAGGTAGTGCTGTTGGTACTCTAGTAGATGAAATAGCTCACTTTGTTAACGCTACATTAGATAATGACCAGAGTTCATTTGATATAACTGGAGCTACAGAATTTTACCAATACGGTTTTATAGCTTCTTCAACAACAAGTCAACAATACGCAAGAATTACAGGAACAACTGGTTTACCGGTTGATTCATATAATAGATTAGGTATAGCAAATAACTTAACAGCTGGACCAACAGGTGTTGGAGCTTCAGCACCAGAAGCTATTAAAAGTGCTGATTTTTCAGCAGATACTAATGATGGTTGGTATAACTCATTATTTGATTACAAATATGACGTAGATTCTTGTACAAATAGTTGTTACTCAGGAGGTGCGTTTACAATGTTTGTTAGTTCAGCTTCTACAGCTACAACTTATGTTGAGGGAGCTGTTAGTACTGGAGTATCAGGTTCATCAGACGATAAAGCTAGTACAACAGTATACGCTATACTACCTAACTTAATTAAACCAGGTAGTTCAACTCACGTAGTTAACTTAAATGGTTATACAGCATCAACTTCAGCATCATCGTGGTCTGAATGGTCATTCTACGGTGCAGCTACAAACGGTGGTAATAATATACCTGGACAAATTTCTTCAGGTAATTACTTCTCATATTCATCAGGAACAGAATCTTGGGGTAACGCAGAAGGTGCTCTAAACGGAGGACCATTAGCTTTATCCGCTTATCAACCAACAGTTTATCCTTTCGTAGGTTCAAATGGTACTGGTAGTACGTTATCTGCAGCTGTAACAACATTTACAGCAGCACAGTATTCAGGAGCTGTATCAGATTATAAATTACAAACTTGTGCAGGAACGTCCATTGGTGGAAGTTCTCCAGCTTATACAGCGGTACAAGTAACCTTAAGTGGATTTGCCAATACCGGTTTACTAGGAGACGCTAGTACTAATGGTCTTGCTAATTCACTTACATATTCTCCAGGACTTAAAGCAGGTTCGGTTGTAGCAAATGGTTTAACCGGAACAACTAACGCTACTGATTCTTGGTTCTTTACTGGTAATTCAGTTTCAGCCTTTACAACATTCTACACTGGAAGTTGTTCAGCTGTAACTTATTTAGGATTAACATTAAGTGGGGCTTACGCAAATTATAGTTGTGTAAGTGCAAACACTGATTATCATAACATGACAATTGCAACTTTAAGGTCCAGAGGTGAAAGTACACTTACAAGTGGTGGACCAGTATATAAAATTAGTGCAAGTACGGGAGATGGTTACAAACAAGGTGATGTAGACTTTGATTGTACAGGTACATATAACGATGTTTTAAGAGACCCATTTGCTAATTTTGGTATTTCGGCAAAAACAGATGAAGGTGTAATATCTAAATTTACAGCATCCTTAGATAATACTAAGAAAAATTATCTATCTAGAGTTTTAGGTAGAAAGGTGTTTGATAGAGAAGCTAATGAAATTCCTATTTTTGTAGAAGAAATATACCCTAATTTACTAAAGTATCTATATAGAAGACAAAAAATTAGAGGAATTAACTGTTGTACATGTTACAGACCAGCAGCTAGATTTAACAATACACTAAGAACTTCTTTAGGTTGGTACATGAATGAGTGGCAAACACCTAGAACACCTTATGTTGTTTCTGAATTACGAGGTAACGAAGTTTCTAGATTATTTAGATTCATATCAATCTCAGACGGTTCAGCAGCAAATAGAGAACATAAAATATCTATAACTAACATTTCTTTCGAAAGAGTAGAATTCGATGTTGTCGTTAGAGATTTTTATGATACAGACGCTAACCCAATAGTATTCGAAAAATACACTAGATGTAGTTTAGACCCAACAGCACCAAACTTTATAGCTAGAAAAATTGGTACTTCAGATGGTGAATACGAATTAAGGTCTACTTACACAATGTTAGAATTAACTGACCCAGTTATTGAAGGTGACTTAAAAGACGCTTTACCGGCTGGATTCGAAGGTTATAAATTTAGAGAATCTTGTACAAGTACAGTAAACCCGTACCCAAAATGGAAAACTAAATACTTTACACCAGGTGAAGTTGTGTTTGACCCATATTATGATTCAGCGGGTAATCTTAGTAACGCTTCTGTTTCAGCGGGAGATAATCTTAGAAAAAATTATTTAGGATTCTCTGATGGAGATGGTGCGGCTATTGACTTTGACTTCTTTGAATATAAAGGATTTAAAACACCAGCTTCAGTTTGTACTGATACTACTGGTAGTGACTGGCCAGTGTTAACACAAGGATTCCATATGGATTCTGGAGCTACAGTGGTTATAGCAGGTTCAGGTTCTTATTTAACAGAAACAGCATCTACTTTAAGTGGTAAATCTATGTTTATGGTTGGTGAAGCAGACTTTAAATCAGAACCAACGTCAACAACTAACCCTTATTATAAGATACAATCTAGAAAGTTTACATTAGCACCTTATGGTGGTTTTGATGGATGGGATGAGTATAGAAAGACTAGAACAAACGAAGACGCTTATAGACTAGGTATGACAGGTTACAAATATGGAGCATGTGCAGACTCAACATATACTGACGCTAGTGGTTTAGGGTCGTTTAAAAAGATTTCATCTACAGAGTCAAATACAGATTATGACGCTTACAAACAAGCGATTCATAAATTTGAAAACCCTGAAGCTGTAGATATTAATGTGTTCGCTACACCAGGAATTGATTATGTTAACAACTTAGCTTTAGTAAATGACACTATAGATATGGTTGAAAACGAAAGAGCGGATTCACTATATATCACTACAACACCAGATTACAACTTATTTGTTAGTACTACTTCAGACGCGAGTAATAAAATTGACCCAACAGAAGCTGTTAACAATGTAGAAGATAGTTTTATAGATTCTAACTATACAGCGACTTACTATCCTTGGGTACTTGTTAGAGATAATAACACAAATAAACAATTATATATTCCACCAACAGCTGAAGTTACTAGAAACTTAGCATTAACAGATAATATAGCTTTCCCATGGTTCGCATCGGCTGGTTATACTAGAGGTATCGTTAACGCAATAAAAGCTAGAACAAAACTAACTTTAGACGATAGAGATACGTTATATGTTGGTAGAATTAACCCAATCGCTACATTTAGTGATGTAGGTCCGATTATATTTGGTAACAAGACTTTACAAGTTAAAGAATCGGCTTTAGATAGAATAAATGTAAGAAGATTGTTATTACAAACTAGAAAACTGATTTCAGCAGTTGCGGTTAGATTACTATTCGAACAAAATGATGATGTGGTAAGACAACAATTCCTAGACTTAGTTAACCCAATTTTAGACTCTATAAGAAGAGATAGAGGTTTAACAGACTTTAGAGTTGTATTATCAGATGACCCAGAAGAAATCGATAGAAATGAAATGAACGGTAAGATTTACATCAAACCAACAAGAGCACTAGAATTCATATTTATTGAATTCCTAATAACTCCAACAGGAGCTTCATTTGAAGACATATAATAGACAATTATGAAATTTAAAAAAAGATTACTTTCAGAGGAGGTAGGTTTACCAAAAACTAATAAAAAAACTTACACTAAAGGTAAAAAACAAAAAGTGGTAGTTAGTGAAGAACAATTACAAAGGTTAATTAAACTTATAAACGAAAAAAGAGACGAAAAACCTAGTATATATAAACCAACACCTACTAACCCAACCCCTAGTGGTATCGGTGGTAGAATGGGAAAAAAACCTTCATCACTTAAACCAACACCAACTGACCCAACACCTAGGGGTAAGATGGGTGAAAAACCTAAAGGATTTGGTGAAACTCCACCAGCAAGACCAAAACCATTGACTGGCCAAAAAGCTCCGTGTCCTCCTGGGCAAATAATGACACCACAAGGGTGTTCGTCTTTAAACCCTGATGAACTTGTAACAAATGCAATAGAAATGGGGGAACAAGCTACAAAAAGTGGACGTGGAAGCAGTACTGACGGACATGGATTTGACCCAGAAGACCCAACAACATCATCTGCTAAGAAAAAGTGTTGTAAATGTAGAGGCCAAAAACCATACAGTCTTGTACCTGGAAAAAAATGTCCTAAATCTTGTCCAGAAGTACCTTGTAAGGGAAAACCAACGCCACCAACACAAGGCAATGTAACTTACGAAGGTAGAAAATTGAAAACTACAAACCCTATTTCAGAATCAGAGATTAGAGGCATGAAAAAATGGTTTAATAGAGTCAATAAAGCGGGGACGGCATATAATCCAATTAAAGGTTAAAGGATTGTTATAAAATACCAATAAATTAACGTGATGTTTTTTCATCACGTTTTTTTTTATCTATTTAAAATATTTATAGTATATGTCTAAAAACCTAATAATAACAGAAAAACAATTTACAAAACTTGTAAGTGAGATTGGTGAGGTAATAACAACCGATAAAATAAGAGGATACTCTTTTGATTGGGACGATAATATCCTTTATATGCCTACAGAAATTAAGATGGAAAAAAAAGATGGTTTTGACTGGGTACCGGTAAATGTTAGTACTGAAGATTTTGCTATAGTTCGTGATGATTCAGACTATAGATTGACGGATTATTCTTTTATGGATTTTGCAGAGCCACAAACATTTATAACAGATGTTAAAAAGGCAATAGAGGATAAAAAGTTTGCCCCTAGTTTTGAAAAATTTAAAGAGTCGTTAATTTACGCTAATCCATTTTCAATAATAACAGCTAGAGGTACACCACCACATGCAATTAAAGAGGGGGTTAGGTTATTAATTGGAATGACATTTGAACCAAAAGAAGTAAAATTTATGTTAGAAAACATAGAAAAAACATACCCATCAACACAAGACATGAATATGGAAGAAAAAATAGATTTTTATTTATCACAAAATGATTATTCTCCCGTAACATCCACAGAATTTAAAGATAAATTTGGTTTAGATTCTGACGCTGACAGACCAGAAGAAGGTAAAAAAATAGCTTTAAGAGATTATGTTAAAAAAGTAGTAGAAGGTGTTAAAAAACTAACTAATGGTGAATATGATAGATTAAGTATTGGTTTTAGTGATGACGATAGAAGAAATATAGAAGCTATTATTGATTTTATTGATAAAGAATTACAAATAGAATATCCTGGAGTAAACTTTTTTATATATGATACCTCAAAAGGAGAAAAAAACAAAATTATAGTATCTAAAATAGATGATTAATATTATTTTGCTGCAACGATATATTTATAGATATATAGAGTAAATAATTAAAGTACATTATATTTATTAACAAATAACAAAAATTAAAAATTAAAACAATATGGCCGATTTATTAATGAAAATGCCCGTACCTTATGAACCAAAGAAAAAGAATAGGTTTATAATGAGATTTGATTCTTCACTGGGTATTAACGAATGGTACGTAGAAAGTACATCAAGACCACAAGTTACTATAGGTTCCGTAGAGATACCTTTTCTAAACACATCAACTTACGTAGCTGGTAGATTTACTTGGAACACAATAAATGTTACGTTTAGAGACCCTATTGGTCCTTCTGCTTCACAAGCACTTATGGAGTGGGTTAGATTACACGCTGAGTCGGTAACTGGTAGAATGGGTTATGCTGCAGGATATAAAAAGAATCTAGATTTAGAGATGTTAGACCCAACAGGTGTTGTTGTAGAAAAATGGGTATTACAAGGTTGTTTCTTAACCGATGTTAATTTTAACGATTTATCTTATAGTGATGAAGGTATGGCTAACATAGCAGCAACATTAAGACCAGATAGATGTATATTAGTTTACTAATTTAATTTTAAAAATATATTTAAAGAACCCACAATTATGTGGGTTTTTTGTTTTATACTACTTATAGTAGATATTTGTGAATTTTTATTCACTTAATAAATAATTTTTATATTATTGTTAATAAAACTATATAGAATGGAAAACATGCAAACACCAGAAATTTCACCTAACATATCTTACGATATTGTAGAATTACCATCTAAAGGTATTTTTTACGCTAATAATAAAAAAACTTTAAAGGTAGCTTATTTAACAGCAGCTGATGAAAATATTTTAACATCACCTAGTCTATCCCAATCAGGTGAGTTAATGGATACGCTATTAAAGGCAAAAGTTTTAGATAAAGATGTTGATGTAATGAATTTAGCTGAATGTGATAAACAAGCTATTTTTGTTTTTCTAAGAAATACAGGTTTTGGTCCAGAATATAGATTTAAATTAACAGACCCAAAAACAGGTAAAGAGTTTGAACACGTTGAAGACTTATCTGTTTTAAAAACTAAAGAAGTTACTGTAGAACCAGACAAAGACGGTTTATTTGAATATAAACTACCAGTTTCAGGTAAGGTTTGTAAATTAAGATTATTGACACCACAAGATAAATTAGAATTATCAGAGTTAGAAAAAAGTTATGAAGGTATGAAAGTAAAACCTATGGCTACTAAACGTTTGGAAAAAAGTATTGTAGAAATTAGTGGTGAAAAAGACCCAATGACTATATCTAGCACAATCCATACTTTACCTTTAAGAGACGCTCAAGAAATTAAAAAGTTTTTAACTTCTGTAGAACCAGGTTTAGATGTTAGTAAAGTAGCTATCGCACCTTCTGGTGAAAAAATAACATACAATATTAATTTCGGTTTGAACTTTTTTCGTCCTTTCTTCGGGCTATAGGTATGCCCTGTTGGGAGAGATTTACTACTTAACAAAAAACTTTAATTTTACTAGAGAAGATATTTTAAATATGCCAATATTTGAAAGGAGATTTTATTTAGATAAATTTGTAGAAGAAATAGAGAAAAGAAATAAAGAAATCGAACAAGCTCGTAATAAAAGCAGAAGGTAAATATTTATAGTTTAAAGGACTATATGTTTAATACAAGTAAACAACTTCATATTGAGGGGTTTCTATCACACGGTAAACCCTATTTAGCCTCACATCCAGAATTAGGTGTACCCTTAGGTATTTTTAACACAGTAGATGAACCAAATTATACTGCTAGGGTAAAATCCATTAAAAAATTAGGACCTAAAGGTAATATAGTTTCATTAGAATTAGCAAAAAAATTAGGAATAAAAAATCCATTACCATCATACCAAGTAATCTTAAAAGATGAAAGTGGTGGTGACGTTACAGTAACTCAGTCTAGTTTTGATAGAGCGGTAGCAGATTACTTAAGAAGAAAGGGTATTGATACTGATGACCCTGGAAGGTCAGACTACAATGATTTTTCTACAACATCTACCGAACTGGGTAAAATGTTAAAAGAACTATCACAAGCCAGAAGTCAAGCTGATTTAACTTTAGGTGAGTCTATGCAGATGATGCAAAACATGACTGACTTAATTGCTCAAGGGGCCCAGGGTGAGTTTAAAAGTACTGAAGCTTTAGGTACATACTTGGATATTATATCTTTAACCGACCAAATGCGTAAAGATATAATAAACACTATGGGGATGGATGAAGTCTTCATGGATGATATTATAAAAACTGTAACCGATGCTTCAGCGGACTTTATGGGTTGGGCTTTAACCGCTAACGACGCTATGAAGATGTTAAAAGAAACAGCCGAAGATACCGGTAGGGCTTTTATATTACCAAAAGAAGCTATAGTCGGTGCAGCAAAACTAGAAGAAATATACGACATTGATATGTCAAATACTATAGCACAGTTTGATAGAATTGGTATCGGTTCCAAAGAAGCTGTAGAAATTACTAAAGACGCTATAGCTACAGCTGGTAGATTTGGTGCTGTAGTTTCAAAATTCTTACCACAAGTAGAAGCTAACATAGATAAGATAAACACTTACGGTTTTCAAAACGGTGTAAACGGTTTATCTGAAATGGTAGCTAAAGCTCAAGTATTGGGTTATAATTTCGAAAACGCGTTACAGATGGCAGACAAAGCTTTTACACCTGAAGGTGCGATTGAAATGGCTTCAAAATTACAAATGATTGGTGGTGCCGCTAGTGAACTATTAGACCCATTCCAGTTAATGTATATGGCTCAAAATGATGTCGAGGGTCTACAGGATGCTATTGTAAAAACAGCAGAAAGTGCGGTAACCTTTAATAAAGAAACGGGTGAGTTTGGTATATCACCAGGGGAAAGAATGAGGTTAAAATCTATAGCTGAAGCTACAGGTCAAGATTATAATAATCTTGCAGAAACAGCAATTAAAGCCGCTAAAAGAACACAAGCAATTGGTAAATTAGGTGGTATACCAGAACTTAGTCAAGAGGATAAAGAATTAATAGCTTCTATGGCTGACATTAATCCTGACGGTACGTTTTCGTTAACTCTTGGTGATAAAGAATTATCTTTTGATGAATTAGGTGAGGTTTTTGCGAAAGATGGTGGAGAACTACTAGCAAAAATACAAAAACAATCCCAAAAGGATACAATGAACCTAGAAGATGTTAACAAGGCCCAACTTTCGGTACAAGAGGGTATGGCAGCAAATACAGCTATAATACAAAATTTAATGACACAAGCTGCAGCATCTGGATTATTAGGTACTACAGCTAAAGATTTTGCTGGTGAACTAGCTCAATCTGGATTAGGTAATTTTTTACTTGGTGAAGGTTTAGGTGGGGTTACCGCAGGAACTGGAGCGACTGGTAATAATTTAGTGGACATAATGGGTGATTTTGGTGAATTTATCCCAAATTTCTTAGATAGAGTTCCAGGTATGTCTGGTAGTCCAGTATCACCAGCTCTTGATGAATCTATGAGAAATACAGAAAGAGGTAGTTCTACTGGTGGGGCGGCCACAGGTGGAGCTTATCCAGGGTATGACCCTAATATGATAAATAGTTATTTAGAAAACACACCAGAAGGACAAAACGTTATATCTAATTATATAAACAACAGTACTACTGGTGGTGGGGGTAACACGGTTAACGTCGTATTCAACCCTTTAGAAATTATGTATGATGGTAATACAATAAGACTAACACCAAAACAAATAATGTCAGCACTAGACCCAACAGTAATACAGGCTATAGGTACTAGTCTAGCTGGTTTAAATGTTACTACACCATCATAATTAAAATTATAACCTAATCTATTTATATTAAAAGAATAAAATATGTCAGTAGGTAAAAATACAGGAATCACATACCCATTTGCTCAAGGAGATTTTAATATTTCTGTTTTAAGTACGCAAAAACTTAGAGAAGCTTTACTTGCTAGAAATCTCGATGGTTCTTATTTAAATAGAGGAAACCCAATTCCACCAAACGGTGACCAACAACCAGGTAGTGTAGTTGTGTCATCACAAAATTGGGTTTCTGTTAAAGATTCCCCAATACCTGAAGATGTTAATGATATGAACGGAATTCCTTTAAAGGAAACACAGTTCTTAGTAAACAAATATGGGCCACAAAGTGGCTACGGAGACCCACTATCAATAAACGTGGTTAATTTAGTTACCGAAGCTCAACTACAATACATAAGTCCTAACACACTACAACCACAAGGGTTTGTTCCAGGGCTATCTTTTGATTCTTTTAGATATTCCGATTACACAGCTATTGAAATAATGCAATCCGTTAATAGTAATAATGGACAATTAGTGACCTTAAATTCTATGGTTTTGGATGACTCTATGTTGATAAAGTCTTCATTTCCATATTTAAAAGATAATTTAGGTTTTAATCTAGCTAAGTTTGATTTTAATATAAGTGAAAATGGTGACGCTACTCTAAATATAACAACATCACCTGGGTCAATAATACCACCAAAGTCAGACTACCTATCTAGATTAGAAGGTGTATACTCTATACAATCACCAATACCAGGATTTTATACTACACCAGCCATGCCTTTAAATATTAATAGTATTGTTGGTCAAGGAGCTAATAATATTTCACAAGATGACTTTTTTACACAAGCGGGTAATATTTTAAATGGTATATGGAATGGTATAACAGGGTCTAACCCATTACCTAACACACCATCTAGTGTACCTTCACCATCTGACAAGTTTATAGAATTTATGGGGAAAGACCAACAGTCTCAGTTATTTAATAATCTTAACTACAATATATTTAGACCTGATTACACTAGAGTACAGGTAGACCCATCGGTAAAAGCACCAATAGCTCACTATTATGTGGGTAGTAAAAATACAGAACCTAGTCTAATACAGTCACCTATAGAAGCTACACCTAAAGATGTTTTTGGTAGAGAAATTAGAGCTTTAGTTTATGGTCCTTCCGAAGTTTATAAAGAGTTTGATAATGTGGAAGGTAGAGCTTTATGGAGATACTACCAAATAGGGCCTTTAGGGAAAGCATTAACAGATGGTGGTACCATAGAGGGTGGATTCACTTGGTACGGAAGAAATTCAATATCTTCAGGTGAACAATCAATGCAATTCTACTCAACAAGGTCAGATTTAAAACCTAAGAAAAAGGGGGGATTATTAGACTACACCCAAAATCTTATGGATTCTGCACCGGCTTACGGTGGGGCAAAATGGAAACATGCTGGTAACGCGATAGACCAAGTTTCTAAGGTATTTAATGATGGATATAAAAACATATCTAAAGGTTCTAGAGTAACTTCATTTACACCAGGTGAGGTAGTTTGGAATTGTGTGGAATATTGTAGAGCTTGGACTAAAGATAGAACATATTCCACATATAGTAATTTAGTTAGGTCTGAAGGTAATCAATGGAAAAATACAAATTCTATATTAGATTCTACATTTAATTTAAATATAGCACCAACAAATAGAGATGGTGGTAAATCTACAAGTATGCCTGAAGGTACTAAAGTTAAAAAATATATGTTCTCTATTGAAAATTTATCATGGAGAGGTACCGGAGAACAAAGCAATTTACCAGCTTCAGAAAAAGGACCAAACGGTGGTAGAATAATGTGGTTTCCACCATATGATATACAAGTAGGGGATACAAACTCTGCTAGTTGGAGTAGTACTAATTTTTTAGGTAGACCGGAACCTATATACACATACAACCACACAGAAAGGTTAGGTACGTTATCTTGGAAGATAGTTGTTGACCATCCATCAACACTAAACGCTATAGTGGATATGCAGTTAAAAGGTATGAGTGATGCGGAGGCAGATGCTGTATTGGAAGCTTTTTTTGCTGGATGTAGAAAATTTGACATATACCAACTAGCACAACAATACCCGAATATAGGTTTAGATGTACTTAACGCTTTACAGACAGCTGTAGTAGGTGGGTCCCAAGAGGTTACCAATGATGTACATAATGACGCTGAGGATACTGTTTTAAATAATTTATCAGAAGAACAAGATATGGGTGGTCATTTAACTACAGAAGAAGCACAGAATATAGAAAATAATCAAGAGACTGATGCTGAAAATGCTCAAATTAATGTTGATAATGTAGACCAAGGTACAGTTACTGGTGGATTTAGAATTGGAGCACAAGATAAAAGAAATACCATAACTAGTGTTATTAGAAAATTGTTAGGTGAAGCAAACTACTTTACCTTTTTAAGAGAACAATACCCCTTTGTATACCAGTCACTAAGAGATAATTTGAAATTTTTTCACCCAGCTTTTCATTCTATGACACCAGAAGGACTTAACTCTAGATTAACTTTTATGTTACAATGTGTAAGACCAGGTAAAACAATACCTACTGTGACAGAACAAGGGACTAGTGTTGTAGATGCTGATAACACAGCTTTTGGACCACCACCGGTATGTGTGTTAAGAATAGGTGATTTTTACCATTCTAAAGTTGTATTTGATTCTGTTAGTTATTCTTATGATGAAAATCTTTTAGACTTAAACCCAGAAGGTGTGGGGGTACAACCAATGATTGTTAGTGTACAAACTAACTTTAAATTTATTGGTGGACAAAGTCTTGAAGGTCCAGTTAGTAAATTACAAAACGCTTTATCGTTTAGTTACTTTGCGAATACAGAACTTTACGATGAAAGAGCTCAACCTCAAACTATACCAGAGGCTACAATGTCACTAGACCAAATAGCTGATAATTTCGTTAACTTCTTTAAAAAACCAGAAGGACCAACAGTAACCTCTGAGGGGGATACTGAAGGAGGTGGTGAAGGACATCTAGAAACAGAATAATGGCACTTACAGGAGAATCAAAATATAAAGTACTTTATAATAATTTTTTAACTAGCTCAAAAAATTACAGTGAATTTTTAAATACTAGTTTTATAGATTTATACAATCAACAAGGACATGGTGTTTTAGAAGAAACTTTTAGATATGTAAGTTATGAATGGGGCAATATAATGAATAGGAGTATAAACCTAGTAGGTTTTCCACAGGATTCTTTAAAAAGGTTAGATGAAAAATATGTGGAATTAAAAAACTCTATAACAGCTGAAACAACAGGTATACAACAAGAACTACCTTTTGGAAGTAGTGATTTAGACAGAGAATATGTTAAAAAAGTTTTATTAAAACATTCTAAAAGTTCTTGGAAAGAGTTAAGAACTTTATTAGTTGAGTTTTTAGTAGAATTAAGAGATAGACAATTAGATTTATCTAAAAATATAGACAAACTTAATTTAGTTTTTGCAAATGTTGGTGGGTATCTAACTGGTAGTTCTAATAATGGTTTGGTAAGTTATACTTTAACCACAGGAACTAGCACCACTAACTTATTAAGTGATGTTTCCGCAACAACAAATACTATAGGTAATTTTTGTTCTTATATGTTTGGTTCTGTAACACCAGAATACACAAATAAGTTAACCTACCCAAACGAATACTTATTCTTTATGGATAAATTAATGACTGACGAAATTATTAGATATATGGATTCCCATGTTAGATATAGTTATGCTGAAAATTTAATTTTTTATAGAAATAATGAATTAATAAAAGAGTTAACCAAAGTAAAAAGAAAATATAGTGATGGGGTAAAAAAAGAAATATCAGAAAAATTTAGAATAAATTTATTAAAATTTTCGATAACACTTTTAAATTACGATACAAAAAAATACGAAAAACATTTTGGTAAAACAGAAATTCCAGAACAATTAGAAAAAGTTAAATCTATACCTAAAGCTGTAGATAACTTCGAAGTTACCTTTACACAAAGTAATAGTGAGTTATCATTAGTTAGAAGGTTTTTCGATTCTACAATTATGGGTACCAATAATAGTAGTTATAACCTAAAAATAAGAAAAAATATAAGTATTACGTAAAATGTCATATTATAACAGATATAAAGATTTTGAGGTTAATGGACAATCGAGAACCGTACCGTTGATAAACATACCTAAAAAAAGTTCAGATAAATACCTAGTCTATAAAGTAGGACGAAGCAGACTAGATAAAATATCTCAACAAATATACAACACACCTTATTTTGGTTGGTTAATATTACAAGCAAATCCAGAATATGGTGGACAAGAATGGAATATAACTGACGGTAGAATAATTAGAGTACCTTTCCCACTAACAGTTAGTTTACAAGACTACAAAAGTGAATTAGATAAACATTTCTTATATTATGGCAGATGATATTCTTAACGCTAGTGAAAGTGTTTATACAAAACAAGTTTGTGATAATCTAATTCTAATAGACCCTAATAAGATACAGAGTGCTGACGGACAAAGTATTGAAGATAGACTAGTTAGACACGAAGACTTAGTTATATATGTAAATTTAACAGCTAGAGTAATACCTAGGTCTAAACTAATTCAAGGTAAGGGGGCTTCTGATAGTGGAGTTAAGGTTGATTTATTTGATGGTGAAATAAACTTTTTAAAACCTAAAAATAAAAAATCTTTAGATAGTGATTGGACAGACGCGTTTACCGACCCATCGGTAAATAAAATAGTACGTACCGAAGATACTAACGAACAAGGACAAACTTTTTTTACTAAAAGTATAGAAAATAAAAGTGATTTTCAGGGTTTTGGTATAACAAACATAGATATAAAAATAAGTTCTTCATTTGTCCCACAAGTTACTATAAATTTTACTGACGTTAGAGGTAAAACTTTATTTGAACAAGCAGAGACAAACACACCTTACACAGCATTTTTTCACTTACCCTATCCACAATTTGAGTTAACCGTAAAGGGTTACTACGGTAAAGCTGTAAAGTATCAATTAGCTATGACAAACTTCCAAGCTAATTTTGATAGTAATTCTGGTGACTATAATGTTACAGGTACTTTTATCGGTAATCACATAGCTTTATTAAATGATATTAATCTACAACAAGCTATGTTAGCTCCTTACCTATACCCAGTAGTTAAACAATCAAACAATGAAGAAACACCTAAAGGATTAGGTAGAAAAATTATGGATGATGTTTATGGGATATATAAAAAAAAGAAATTAATACCACAAGATTTTCCACACCTCACAATTTTTGAATTGATAGGTAAGGTTGAGGGTTTTACCGATAACCTTAAAAAAAACTTTAGTAAAGCAGACTTAAGATTTAGTAATGACCAAAAAACATATCAAGAACACTTAAAAAATTTTTGGAACGCTATAAGAGGTACTAATGGTTGGATGGAAAACTTTATAGATGAAAGTCGTGAAGAATTATTAGATATGACATTGGGTTCTACTGGTAATCCAGATAGTGATGATAAAAAAGTAGTAGCTCACGCTTTTAGACTTAAAGAAATCACAGATGAATACATTAGTAATGCTGAATCTAAATTAAAATATATAATAGAGGGTTACAAAAAACAATTGGGGGATAATGTTACTTTTGGTTTAACTGGAAAAGAGGCTGTAAATTTAATTAAAGATTTTACTGTAGAAAACCAAAGAGCTGTAAATACAAATTCTAACGATATTAGTAAATTAAAACCAGACTCCAAAGGTTGGTACGTTTTATTTGATTCACCAAAAAGTTTTGGGGGTGTTTATGGTAGAGTATTGGAAGAATTTGAAAAAAATTATAAAAAAGCACAAACTGAAGCTAGTGATAAACTAAAAACAGTATTCCAACAAAGTCTATCATTTTACCCATCAATTAGGAATTTAATGAGTGTTGTTATTGCAGGTGTTGACACCTATTTAAGGTTGATGGATAGAGTTCATACAAAGGCGTTTGAACAGAGAACAACACCAGAAAGGGTAAAGTCCGTAATAACAAATAAGAAAGGATATGAAGATAGTGTTAAGGGTGGTAAGGAGGTTTTTCCTTGGCCACAATACTATCAATATGACGACAATGAAAATAGATATGTTTTACAATATCCAGGAGCTGCCGGTAGTCTTTCAGAAACTAACGCACAAAATGCTTTATGGTGGCCTGAAGTAGAGTTCATAGAAGAATATACAAAAGCAATTCACTCCAGAGTCAACCAAGTACCATTTCAATCTGATAATGAAGTAAGGTATACTGGACAAATAGCTTTATCTGTAAGACAATTTCCTTTTATAGAAAAGGCTTATAGTTACACTGTTAAAAATAGTATATTATGGGAAATATTAGATAGGGCAAGTGACTTCACTAATTATGTGGGTATTACAGGTTATAAATCTAAACCATCACAAATTGTTGATACATTATTAGAAGCTGCACAAAATGATGCTAAAAATTTAATGGTGGCTATTGAAAGTGATTTTAATTTACAAGAATTTTTTAAAGATAATAACATAGACTATAATTCTTTAATAAATATTTTATCAGAAGACTCACAGGATAAATTTTTATTATGGGAAAATGGACATATTAACACCCCATATCTAAGTAGTTTTAATTCAAAACCAAACGACATAATTGACACATCTTATGGGTTGTACCCGGAATCTAGTGTTGTTGAAATATTTACTGAAAATGGTAGTTATGTAAAGTATCAAAAACTTTTTCTAGAAAGTAAAAAAACACAAGATTGGTGGTTTGATTTTTATCCATTTAATATTGGTAATTTAACTAGTTTAAGGAGCAAATTGTCTGATTCAGCCAATGTAACCGCTGAAAAATTCTTTGAAATAGATGTTTTACAAATAGACACACAAACAAATGTTTATGCGACAAGAGCAATTGGAGACGACGTTGGATTTCGTAAATCATGTCAATATTATACTAATTTAAATTGGGATGTAGATACTGTTTATGGTAGTTTGTTAGAGGTTGTTGAGGGTGATTGGGATTATGTTAGTACATTTACCACTTTTGATAACTGGGAACAATACTACACAACTAAAGAACCTACCATTGAATTACAAAGTACTACTGACGGTATAAACTATACCTCAAACTCATTTTCATCACAAATAGTTTCTATGATGAATACACCTTGGTTTGCTAATGCAATATATAAAGCTTTTACAGAAGAACAAATTGGTAACCCAGAACCCTACAAAGATGCGGCATACCTCTTTTTAAATTCTCTACCAGTTACTAGTACATTAGAAAAAGTAATAACAGAATACCAAGGTAAACACCAATATGGAGCTTATGTAGCTCAAGCTATAAAACAATTAGCTGGTTATCATGAACTACCATATTCGTTTATTTTAAAAATAGGTTCCATATGGCATGAATATAAAAATGGTCCTATAGCTCCTGAAAATAGTACATTTTGTGGATTAGGTGGTGGTGATGGTGGTGGAACCGGAATAGATGGTAATATTAGGTGTAATGAGTGGTATGCGGACCCATCATTTGCAAATGGTATGGGTTGGTATGATTGGTCATATAATGGTAATATATTACCAGGTTTAAATACTGAAGAAATAACCTTAGGTTTTTGGCCTAGACTAATAAATGCTGTACATACAATTGTTACTGATAAAACTATACTACCTAGTGTTGGTAGTTGGGTACCAGGTTCAACTAATGTAAATAATATGTTTACAGGTATAGTAGCTGGTGGTATGGAACTTGAAAAAGAAGAAGATTTAACCTTTTCTAAAAACGGTATAGAATATAATTTTTATTCCACTTTTATAGACTCCACTAATGTGGGTACACAAGGAATTACAGAAATAGACCCAGCTACAGACCCATATTATATATTATATCCTTCAGCTGGTGCTTTAGTTAATACCGATTTAAGTTTCATGGAGGACAATATAAATACAGCTGGTTTTGATGGTAGTGCAAGATTTTTATGGGGTGGAGCTGGTTATGGGGCGTTTGATGTTACACAACCAGGAAGTATACCATTACAATATGGTGGGTTATATGGGAGAGTACCTAGCAGTAATTACTTTAAAAGAATAGACACCACCCAACCAAATCAACAAGCTTGGAATATTAACAATACTGATAATACAACCACCAATTATGATGATATCACAGAAATACTTTCTATTTTTCCTGAACAGGTTTTAAATGAGTTTGAAACACAATTTTTAAATTTTTGTGAACCAACAAATCCAAACGCTACAGTAGTAGAAGGTGAGTTTACAACCTTTAAATCTATATTTAAAAAATTAATGGTTGTAGATAAAAATAGTATAGACGCTGAGGTAGATATTGACGCCAGACCAAACGGTAATTTAACACATAAAACTATAGATATTGCTAAAACACAGTATAAAAATTTCTTAACTATAAGTAGAATATTTTTAAAACAAAAAGTAATATATAAACATGGTTCTGTTAATGGTTGGGATATTGTTGTAAGTCCTACAGGACCTGGTGGTCCTAAAATATCTACAAAACAATTAATGTATTATATATTAGATAAAGCACCTTTAATTCCAGTAATGGAGTTGAAAAGTTATGACGCATCACTATATCCGGGTGGTACCCCTGATATTACCTTTACGTTTATTATTAGTCGAACTGTTTTACCTAAAAGAGATGTGGGTATTGATATTGCACACAATAACGCTACAGCTATATGTTTTGACTTCTTTAAAAACTTCAATATCTCACCAACCCTAGCACGACAATTCGCACCAATACTTAAACAATATCTAACAGAAACTTTACGTACAAACCCAACAGCGGTTAACGGATTGTCAAAATCAGAATTTTCTAACAGATTAAATACCTATTTAGATAATCTTATAAGTTATGATAAATACTATGTTAATGAATTATTCAAACAGGTAGCAAAACTAGACCCAACAAAAGGATTAAATAATTCTAATAATAATGATGGTGGTAAAGATGATGGTAGACCTAAAATTGTTGCGGACAATCTTAAATTAGAGTTATACCAAGTATTTAAAACATTTAACGATAAATGGATATCAGGTACTCAAGTTCAAGGAGAAGATTTGAATGCACCAACACCAACAAACTCTAAGGCTCTACCTTCTTATAATACACAATTTGAAAAATTTATGTTCTTAGATAGGGGTAATATAGATATTGGTAATGACGCGGTTATAGACATATACCAATTTTTAGGGTTAGATACGCCATTTACAGATAACCCATCTACGTCAGTTAAACAAACTATAGGTGGTTTTGTAAGTACTTTGTGTGCTAAAAACTTTTTTAATTTTATACCCCTACCTTCTTATGTTAATTTTTATAATATGGAGGAACACGACACACAGGGTCAAGGTAACGCTATGTTTGGTGCTTTTAAAACAGTTGACTATACATTATCATCACCTAAATATCTCTGTCAATATGTAGGACCACCATCAACCAGTCTAGATGTGAAAACATCAACCTACGGTTATAATAATGATACCTTTGTGTTAAATAGGGTAAGTCCAAACCCACTATGTCAACCAATACCACAAGGGCAAGAAGAAAAAGATTTAAATAATAAGGTTGTAGCCTTCGCTGTAGATTTTGGTATACCAAATCAACAAATTTTTGAAAGTATTGGGTTAGACCAGTCAGAATTTCCAAACACAAGTGAATCTTTTAGAATTTTAGAAGATATGGGTAAGGTGGCCAGTGGGTCCAAAGTTTCCACTAATTCACTAAATTTATTTAACCTATATAAATCTAGGTCTTATAAATGTCAAGTAACTTCTATGGGTAACGCTTTAATACAACCAACAACATACTTTCAACTAAGATATTTACCTATGTTTAGTGGCCCATATTTGATAATGGATGTAAACCATACTATTACACCTAATGATATGTCAACAACTTTTAATGGTGTTAGAGTGGGAATACCTAGTCTACCTAAAATAACAGATTTAATATCCTCAATACAAGAAACATTACTTAAAAGTATGGATAGTGATTTAGAGGAAACACCAGTATCTAGTACAACACCACACCTAGACCCACACAATTTAACAGTACCTGAAGAGTTAACAATTAGTGATGATGATATAAGTACTTTAACTTTTGCTGTAGTAGACCCTGTAGACCTAAGTAAAATAGTAACACCAACAGAAGCCCAATCATTCTGGGTACAAAGAGACATTGTTGATGAGTCAACGGGTGCGGTTATTGGTCAAAGACCACACAAAGGAATAGATTATTCACCTAAATCAGAATTTAGAGGTACAGACATAGACTTATTATCACCAATAACGGGTATAATAACAGGTAAAATTAGTGGGTGTAAACCTGGTTCTAGTGCAACAGCAAAAAAATGTGGTGGAGGTTATGGAAATCATATAGTTATCGAAAAAATTCTCATCAAACCAACTGATTTATCGGCATATGTTGCGGGAGCGGTTACTCGATATAAATTTATATTAGCTCATATAAAAGAAGAAACTATAACAAATAGTGGTGTAAATTCGAGTATTAATAAAAATACTAAAATAGGTGTTATGGGTACTACTGGATATTCTACTGGTGTTCACTTACATTATGAAATAATAAAGTATCAGTTAAATGAAAATCTTAAAGAAATTAAGTCATATCTAAACCCTAATAGTTTTAGTAGTGACTATCTTGGAAATGAACAAAGTGTTTAAATATAGAGTATAAAAGATTTTATTTATATTAACAATATTTATATAATAAAGAATATTATGATAACAGACAATTTAAGACAAAAATTAGGTAATTTTTTAGGTAAAAATACAAACAATATAGTTGAAAATGGTAACTCACCTGAAGGTCAAGAAGTTTGTGATTTAGATACTGGAATTTGTTACACTATAAGAAGTAGAGATGGTTTAATTGAGAGAGTAGAAAACGAAATTAGAGTAAATAGAAAAGTAAAAGTTGAATCCCCTAACGGTCAAGTAAAACAATTATTAAATGGATAATTTAGAAAAAAAATTATTAAATGAGTTAAAAAGATTTAATCAAATTGGTTATAATTCTCAAAATCTTAGTGAACAAAACTTGGGTGGTTTTGGTAATTTAGGTATGGGAAGTCATGTTGAAAGAATATTAGGTAAAACAGAATTAGGTGAACAGGAAGATGTTGAAGCTGATGTTGAAACTGAAGATGATGAAGATACTACTAGTTTTGATGAATTAGGTTTAGGTGACGCTGAAGTTGAGATGGAAACAGGTGACGCCCCAACAGACGAGAATATTCCAGCAGCACCACCTACTCCACCAGCAGCACCAACTACACTACCAACTACACCTCCACCAGCAATACCAGGAGCTCCAGAAAAAGAAGATGAAAATACTACAGAAGTTGAGGTTACTGATTTAGTTAGTAATCAAGAAACTTTGGAAAAAAATACATCAGAAACTAATGATAAGTTAGAATCCTTAATGTCTATGTTAGATGGTATGGAAGAAAAATTAACAGGAATGGACCAACTAATGAATCAAATTAGTAGTCTAGAACAAAAAATAGAAAAGTATAGACCAAAAAGTGAAGAAGAAAAGTTAGATTTAAGAAAACAGGATTCTGGACCTTTTGACCAATCACTATCTGATTTTTGGAATGATAACCAAGACAAATATAAAGAACAAGGTAAAGAAGAATACATATTAACACCTGAAGACGTTGATAATTATTCTGAAACAGAGATACAAAAAAGTTTTAACGTTTGACCCTATAAAAAAAATAGTATATATTTAAAGCCCTAACAAAGGGCTTTTTTTATGGAATTATTTATACCCATATAATTGACAACCCGGAATAAGTTAGTTACCTTTATTAAAGAAATTAATTATTAAAAAAAAATATAAATTATGAGTTCATTAGACGCTGTATTAGCCCAATACGAAAAAAACAAACAGGCAACATCTTCAAAACCAAGAATGTCAGACGAAGACAGATTAAAACAATATTTTACCGTAGCACTACCTAAAGGTGTTAAATCAGGTGAAAAAAGAATTAGAATTCTACCTACCACAGATGGTAGTTCACCATTTAAAGAAGTGTTTTTTCACAACACACAAGTACAAGGTAGATGGATGAAAATTTATGACCCAGGAAAAGATTCTTCTGGAAAACCAACAGGTGAAAGAAGCCCATTAAATGAAGTGGAAGAAGCACTTAAATTAGCTGGTGACGAACAATCAAAAGAATTAGCAAGACAGTATCGTTCACAAAAATTTTACATAGTAAAAGTTATTGATAGAGATAAGGAGGAAGATGGTGTAAAATTTTGGAGATTTAAACATAATTGGAAAGGTGACGGACCAATCGATAAAATTATTCCTATTTGGAGAAATAAAGGTGATATTACAGATGTTAATGAGGGTAGAGATTTAATTCTTATTTTACAAGCTGTTCCATTACCAGGAGGAAGAGGGGAATATACAACAGTATCTTCGGTAATGTATGAAGACCCAGGTAAGTTAACAGAAGATAACGCTAAGGGTACAGAATGGACTTCTGATGAAAGAACTTGGAAAGATGTTTATTCACAAAAACCTGTTGAGTACCTAGAGGCAATCTCTAAAGGGTTAGACCCAGTTTGGGATAGTGAATTAAAAAAATACACTTACGATGACCCAAACGCTAAAACAAATAGTACTGTGGATATGAGTAGTACAAATACAACTACAGACCCACAAGCAAACCAACAAGCAGACGAAGATTTACCGTTTTAAAAAATATATAAATGGCATTAAAGAAAAGAAGTTTTTCAGACATAAAGAGTAAATTCTCTAAAAAGGCTAAATTTAAATCAGACAAATTTTTTGACCTAGGACCAGCATTCCTTGACGCAACGGGAATACCTGGTCCAGCTATGGGCCATTTACAAATGTTTTTAGGTCATTCAGATACCGGTAAGACTACAGCACTTATTAAAACAGCTGTTGATGCACAGAAAAAAGGTGTATTACCAGTAATAATAATAACTGAACAGAAGTGGGGATTTAATTACGCTAAGTTATTAGGTTTTGATTGTGAGGAAGTGGTGGATGAAAGTACAGGTGAAATAGACTGGGAAGGATTTTTTCTATTCAATAACGACTTTGAATATATAGAACAAATTACAGATTATATAAATTCTTTATTAGACGCTCAAGAAAAAGGTGAACTAGACTACGACTTATTATTTTTATGGGATTCCGTAGGTTCAATACCATGTAAAATGACATTTGATGGAAAAGGTGGTAAAATGCACAACGCGGCCGTATTTGCGGACAAGATTGGTATGGGAATCAACCAAAGGATTGGTAAATCTAGAAGAGAAGACTCAAAATATACAAATACACTAGTAGTGGTAAATCAACCATGGGTAGAATTACCAGATAACCCTTTTGGTCAACCTAAAATTAAAGCAAAAGGGGGTGAAGCTTTGTGGTTAAATTCTACATTAGTATTTAGGTTTGGAAATCAAAAAAATGCTGGAACAACAAATATTTCAGCTGTTAAAGAAAAAAGAAAAGTTAAATTTGCAACTAGAACAAAAATAACAATTATGAAAAATCATGTTAATGGTTTAGGTTATGAGGATGGTAAAATTTTAATAACACCTCACGGTTTTTTAGCTGGCAAAGAAACTTCGGAAGAAAAGAAATCAATAGAAAAATATAAACAAGAATACGCTACCTTTTGGTCTGAACAACTAGGTGTTGGTGGTGAATTCGATACAAAAGAAGAAAAAGAAAATGAATAATATAGGTTTAGGTAAAAAAGTTAAAGTACATTATGTAGGTACATTAAAAGATGGTTCTGAATTTGACAATTCTATAAAAAGAAAAGAACCTTTAGAGTTTACAACTGGTAATGGTATAGTTTTAAAAGATTTTGAAAATACTGTAAGAACTATGTCTGTTGGTGATAAAAAAAAGATACATATTCCAGTTAAAGACGCGTACGGTGAATACTTAGAAGAAGCTGTACTAAAAACACCAAGAAATGAATTCCCAAAAGACTTTAGATTTATTATTGATGAAAGAATAAAGGGGAATACTAAAAGTGGTAAACCAGCTACAGCTACAATATTAGAAGTTACTAAAACAGAGGTAACTTTAGATATGAATCACCCACTAGCTGGTAAAGATTTAAATTTTGAAATAGAACTTTTAGAAGTAGAAAAATAGTGTTTAACCTTTAATTATAAAAAAGTGACTAAAACTCTTCTTGTTGACGGAAACTCATTACTACAATTAGGATTTCACGGACTAAAAAATTTCCAAAATAAAGACACTAATCTAGGTGCCGTATTTTATTTTCTTAATACAATAAAAAAATTAATAACAGAATATAATTTTAATAAAATTGTTGTTGCTTGGGATGGTAAAAAAAACTATGAAAGTAGAAGAAAGTTATATCCACAATATAAAGCTAAAAGAATTAATAAAAGATTAACTGACGAAAAACGTGAATCTTTATACTTACAAAAAGTAAGAGTACAACAATACTTAGAAGAAATTTTTATTAGACAGTGTGAATTTGAAGGTCATGAAGCCGACGACTGTATAGCTTTTTACAGTTCACAAAATACTAAAGAAAAAATTACAATATTATCTAACGATAGAGATTTAACCCAACTAGTATCCACAAACACAAATTTAAAACTACTAAACAATTTAGAAATAGTTAAAAAAGGTGATAAGATTAAATTTGAAAAACATATAGTTCCTGTAGAAAATATAAAATTAATTAAAATTATATGTGGGGACTCATCTGACGATATAAGTGGTATTAAAAATGTTGGTATAAAAACATTAATTAATTTAGTACCTGAAATAAAAAATAAAAAAATAGAACTTAAAGAGTTTTTATCGATTTGTAAAAATAAATACGAAAAAGGAGATAAAAATTTTAGACTAAAAAATATTGTAAAAGGTATAACAAAAGAAGGAGAATTAGGCGAAGATTTTTTTGTTAGAAATACATTTTTAGTTGATTTGGGAACATCGTTGTTACCAAAAAAAGAACAAATAGAAATTAAACAATTAATAAATGAAAACATGGACCCAGAAGGGCGTTCATATAAAAATCTATTAAGGATGATGATGGAAGATGGTTTATTTAATTTTATTGGAAATTCTGATGAATCTTTCTTAAATTTTACTAAACCATTTTTAACTTTAACTAGAATAGAAAAAAATAAATTTAAAAAAATTTTATAAAATGAAACAATTTGAAGAAAAAGAAAAGTTTGAATTCGTATTATCTATAAATGATAATATTATATGTCAAAGATTTTTTACAGTTAGAAACCATAACCCTAAAACAACTCGTTCCGTTGACCTGTATGAAAGTGTTAAATACATAAAAACAATCATAAACGAACAATTAATCTCAAAAACTATAGATGTTATTGATGAATTTTTTAAAGAAGATGTGTCAAAATTACAGGAAGAAAATGAAGTTTTTACGATAACGATTAAAAAAGGAAACTATGTAATAATGGAAAGAATATTCTCTGCCAACCTTTATCCACCAAGAGTAAGATACTCCGTAGATATAAGACCACAAATTTCTTATATATTAAGAGAGTTAACTGACGTTTTGTCATTAAGAAATCCTGAGACTTACTACCTAGATAAGCAACTTTAATTAGTAATTTTAATATTTATTTCTAAACAACATTATATGACAAACACCGAGAATTTTGGATACCTAGGATATAACTTCCAACTAAAAATATTAAATCTAATTATAACAGATAAATTATTTGCACAATCTATAATTGATAGTATACAATCAAAATATTTTGATAACCAATACTTTAAATTAATTATGCAAATGATGAAAGAGTATTACGAAAAGTACCAGAGTATTCCATCTTTTGAAGGTATAGAACAATTAACACAATTAGAAATTTCTTCTGAAATGGCTAAAAAATGTGTTATTGATATGTTAAGGGACGTAAAGGAAGCTTCTTTTGAAGACCACTTATTTATAAAGGAAAAAACTATAAAATTTTGTAAACAACAAGAGTTAAAAAAAGCTATTAGAAAAGTAGAAACTATACTAGAAAAAGGTGAATTTGAAAGTTATGATAAGTGTGAGGAATATATAAGAGAAGCTATTAGTATTGGTGAGGGTGACGAAGGAACGGTAGAAGTATTTCAAAATCTAGAAGATGTTTTAAAAGATGATTATAGACACCCAATCCCTACTGGCATAGACGGCATCGACAATTTATTGAATGGTGGACTAGCAAAAGGTGAGTTAGGTGTTATATTAGCACCAACAGGTGTGGGTAAAACTACAATACTAACAAGATTCGCTAATACCGCTTTTAATATGGGATATAATGTCTTACAAATATTTTTTGAAGACAACCCTAAAATTATACAAAGAAAGCACTTTACTTGTTGGACTGGTATAGAACCACAAAAACTTAGTGAAAATAAAGAAAAAGTACTCTCTAAGGCTGATGAGATGAAAAAAAATGGAGGTAAACTAATATTAAAAAAGTTAGCTTCAGACGAGTTTACTATCGCACAAATAAAAAATCAAATTAGAAAAATAACTTCAGAGGGTGTAAATTTAGATATTGTAGTTTTAGATTACATAGATTGTGTAATCCCAGATAGAAGTTTTAATGATGAATGGAAAGGTGAAGGTTCTGTTATGAGAAAATATGAAGCTATGTGTCATGAGTTAAATCTAGTTGGTTGGACAGCAGCACAAGGTAATAGGTCTTCTATTTCTTCAGAAGTGGTTACTACAGACCAAATGGGTGGGTCTATAAAGAAAGCTCAAGTTGGACATGTCATAATTTCAGTGGCAAAAACATTACAACAAAAAGAACTTGGTTTAGCTACTATCGCTATAACTAAGTCTAGATTAGGTCAAGATGGTATTATATTTGAAAACTGTACATTTGACAATGCTACATTGGAAATTAATACCGAATCTACACAAACATTCTTAGGTTTTGAAGAGGACAAAACACAAAGAAATCGAAAAAGAGTTATGGACGCTCTAGAAAGAAGAGAAAAACTACTAAATAAATAAAATAAAAATAAAAAATATGGAAATTTCAAACAAAATTTTATCTGATATTACTGTCTACATGAAGTACGCAAAATATCTACCAGAACTAGAGAGACGAGAAACTTGGGAAGAGTTAGTTACTAGGAATAAAAATATGCACATTAAAAAATATCCACATCTAAAAGATGAAATAGAGGATAAGTATAAATTTGTGTACAATAAAAAAGTATTACCATCAATGAGGTCAATGCAATTTGGTGGAAAACCAATTGAGATATCTCCTAATAGAATATACAATTGTGCTTATATGCCTATTGACCATATCGATAGTTTTAGTGAGTGTATGTTCTTATTATTAGGTGGAACAGGTGTAGGATACTCTGTACAAAAACATCACGTTGCTAAATTACCAGTTATACAAAAGCCATATCCAAAAAGAAAACGAAGATTTTTAATTGGAGATTCTATTGAAGGTTGGGCAGATTCTATTAAAGTTCTTATGAAATCATATATGAATGGTGGGGGTTCAAGAATAGAATTTGATTATTCTGATATTAGAGCAAAAGGTGCAAGATTAATAACATCAGGAGGTAAAGCCCCAGGACCACAACCATTAAAAGAATGTTTAGTAAAAATTGAAGGTATATTATCTGGTAAAGAAAACGGAGACCAACTTACAACTATAGAAGTCCATGATATTGTATGTTATATAGCAGATGCTGTATTAGCGGGTGGTATTAGACGTGCAGCTTTAATTAGTTTATTTTCAGCTGATGATGACCTTATGATTGGTTGTAAAGCTGGTAATTGGTGGGAACTAAACCCCCAAAGAGGTAGAGCTAACAACTCCGCTGTATTAATGAGACATAAAATTACTAAAGAATTTTTTATGGACTTATGGAAAAGAGTTGAGTTATCTAATTCTGGTGAACCAGGAATCTATCTAAATAATGATAAAGATTGGGGAACTAATCCATGTTGTGAAATAGCTTTAAGACCGTACCAATTCTGTAACTTGTGTGAGGTAAATGTTTCAAATATAGAATCTCAAGAAGATTTAAACGAAAGAGTTAAAGTAGCTGCATTTATCGGAACACTTCAAGCTGGGTATACAGCATTCCACTATCTAAGAGATGTTTGGAGAGAAACCACTGAAAAAGATGCTCTTATAGGTGTGTCGATGACAGGTATTGGTTCTGGTAAGGTACTTAATTATGACACTAAAAAAGCTGCAAGTTTAGTAAAAAGAGAAAATACTAGAGTTTCTAAATTATTAGGTATAAATCCAGCAGCTAGAACAACAACTGTTAAACCCGCAGGAACAACCTCTTTAACTTTAGGTACATCATCAGGTATCCATGCTTGGCATAATGATTATTATATTAGAAGAGTTAGAGTTGGCAAGAATGAAGCTATTTACACTTACTTAAAATTAAACCACCCAGAACTGGTTGAAGATGAATATTTTAGACCACATGATACCGCAGTAATATCTGTCCCACAAAAAGCCCCAGAAGGTGCAATTATGAGAACAGAATCTCCTTTTGATTTGTTAGAGAGAGTTAAAAAAATTGCTACAGAGTGGGTTAGAAGTGGACACAGAAAAGGTTCAAACTCACACAATGTATCAGCAACTATTTCATTAAGAGAAAACGAATGGGATTCAGCTGGTGAATGGATGTGGGAAAATAGAAAATATTATAATGGTCTTTCTGTTTTACCATATAATGGAGGAACATATACTCAAGCACCATTTGAAGATATTACTAAAGAAAAATATAATGAAATGATGAAATCATTAACTAATGTAGATTTAACTAAAGTTGTTGAGTTAGATGATAATACAGATTTATCTGGTGAACTAGCTTGTTCAGGTGGCCAATGTGAAATTGACGTTGATTTAAAATCTTTAGAAAAAAACGAAAAAGAAACAGAACTAAGTGAAACACAAATTTAGTAAAGAAATATTATACCACTTTAATTGTGGTAAGTGTAATAAATGGTGGTCAATTGCTGACTACCATTTGTTTTCTAATGACATATTAAAAAATAAAATAACTTGTCCTAGTTGTGGGCATAAAGAAGAAGTAAAAGAAGTGAAAAATGAAAAGGAATGACGATTGGATTAGTGAGTTACACTATAAGGAATTTTTAAAACCTAAATTACAACCTAAAGATTTTTATTGGGAAGGAGGTGTTATGGTAATGACAGAAGAGTATCATAAAAGAAGAGGAAGTTGTTGTGGTAGTGGTTGTAGACACTGTCCTTTTTGGCCACCACACCTTAAGTTAAATAAAGAACTTAGATGTGATATTTATAATAATAATGGACAAACTAATTAAAAAAATATTAAGAGAGGAGTCATACTGGCAACCCCAGGATGATAGAAAATGGGAATTATTAGATAAAGACGTTAAATATATAGTTGAAAGACTTATTGAACGTCATAAGTCCAACTGGGGTAATGACGAGTACGCTGTTATATCAGCAATAGAAGAAATCCTAGAAGGAATGTTTCAAAGAGTTAATAGATAATTTAAACTATAGTATTTATTTAATATGACAATAGCTAGAGAAAGATATGGTATAGCTTTTCCCTTCCAAGATAGTGATAGTGGTTTTTTTTTAAAAACAACAACTACAGTAGCGGAAGAAACTAAAGCTGATTTGATACACCTTATATTAACAAGAAAGGGGTCTAGGTACTTTTTACCAGATTTTGGTACAAGATTATACGAGTACATTTTTGAACCACTAGACACCACAACATTTCAAGCTATAGACTCAGAACTTAGAGACGTAATTCAAAAATACATACCAAATATAATTGTTAATGAAATAAAATTACAAAATTTGGAAGACGTTAGAGAAGAAGAAAGAAAAAATAATTCATCCAACCACCCATCATTAGTTTCTAATGATAGTACCTTGGACACCGACTTAGATGATAGAATATATAGAATAGCTGGTGATGGTACTGAAGAATATACTACTAAAATTTTTATAGATTATAGTATAAAAGATGATGTGTTTGGTACAAGAGATTTTATAATTATAAATTTATAACATGGCAGAGAAAAAAATAGCTTACACAGAAAGAGATTTTCTAGGTTTAAGAAATGAACTACTTAGACTAACAAATATATATTATCCAGATTTAATAAAAAATTCTAATGACGCTTCTATATTTTCAGTATTTTTAGATTTAAATGCTGCTGTAGCTGACAATTTACATTTTAGTATTGATAGGTCGTTACAAGAAACTGTTTTAGATTATGCACAGGAAAGAAGTTCTATTTTTAATATAGCTAGAACTTATGGGCTTAAAATACCAGGAAATAGACCATCTATAACATTATGTGATTTTTCTATTGTGGTCCCAGCAAGAGGGGATAAAGAAGATAGTAGATATTTAGGTTTTTTAAGAAGAGGAGCTCAAGTAAGAGGTGGTGGTCAAGTATTTGAATTGGTAAATGATTGTGACTTTTCATCACAATACAATGTAGAAGGGGCTGTAAATAGAACCAAAGTACCAAACTATAATAGTAATGGTATAATTCAAAACTACACAATTACTAAAAGAGAGGTGGTTGTAAATGGTGTAACTAAAGTGTTTAAAAAAGAAATTACCGATATAGATAGTAAACCATTTTTAAAATTATTTTTACCAGAAAGAAATGTACTTGGTGTGACTTCTGTAATACAAAAAGAAGGTTTAGGTTATACAAATTTACCTTCAGCTTTAGAATTTATAACAGCTAGAGAAAATAAATGGTATGAAATGCAAGCATTGGCAGAATCTGAAGTTTTTGAAATAGATGAATCGACTCCAGCTGATGACCCTGGTTTAAAAATTGGTAAATATATAAGAACTGATAATAAATTCATAACGGAATTTACTCCCGAAGGTTTCTTTTTTTTAACTTTTGGTAGTGGAAATAACAATTCACAAAAATTATTAGATGAGTTTTCAAAATATGGGATTAATATAAATTTAAATAAATTTATAAATAATATTTCTTTAGGTACAATACCAAAACCAAATAGTACACTATTCATACAGTATAGGGTTGGTGGTGGAAAAGCCTCTAATTTAGGAGCTGGAGCGATAAATTCGTTAGGTCTTATAGATTTTGTAGTTTCAGGACCAGTATCCCTAATTAACAATAACGTATCTAATAGTCTACAAGTTACAAACGTAACATCAGCTTTAGGTGGTGACGACCAAATGTCTACCGAAGAAGTTAGAAATTATGTTACCTTTAACTTTGCAGCACAAAATAGAGCGGTCACTATAAATGATTATATAGCTAGAGTAAGAACAATGCCGGCTCACTTTGGTGCGGCAGCAAAAGTTGGTGTTACAGAAATAGAGAATAAAGTAAAACTTAGTCTATTATCCTACTCACCTAATGGAGCTTTAACATCTAATGTTAGTTCTACTTTAAAAAATAACGTATCTGAGTATTTGTCTAACTATAGGATGTTAAATGATTATATAGAAGTATCTTCTGGTAAAGTAATCGATTTAAGTTTAGATATAGATGTAGTAATAACCACCGATGTAAATCAAGGACAAGTTGTTTCTAATGTTATAGAATCTGTAAAAAACTTTTTTGATATAGATTCTCATGAATTAGGGGAAACTATTAGTCTTAGTAATCTTTACGCTAGAGTGTCGGAACAACCAGGTGTGTTAAATGTTATAGATATCAGAGTATACAACGAAGTAGGTGGGACGTACTCCAATTCAATCACGTCACAACCACTAGTTTCAGGTTCCACAATTAGTTCTACATACCAAATAGGGGTGGTAGACCAAACACTATTCTTCCAACCAGATGAAATGCCACAGGTAAGATATCCAGATATTGATATTCGTGTACGTGTTAAACAAATCAACAGGCCAAACTTTTCATAATTATTTACATAATTTAATCCTAAACCTATTCTTAGTTTTGCAATAACAACTATTTATGATATAAACCCACGCAATGCTAAAAAGTTTAAGAGTTAGAACCGAAATCGGTGTAGATAAAGAAATCACTTTAGATTTAAATCAAGATTTTGATTTATTAGAAATATTAAGTCTAAGGTTACATCAAACAGATGTTTACCCAAAGGACTGCTCTAATTTTGGTGTTGTATGTGGTAGAGTTCTAGTTAACGGTGGTTTCGGACTACCAAACGCTAAAGTATCTGTATTCGTACCTTTAGATAGTGAGGATGAAGAAAATCCAGTAATAAGTGCCTTATATCCTTATAAAACACAAAACTATAGAAATGAAGAAGGTTATAGGTATAATTTATTATCCAGTGTACCAAACTATAACGGACACCAATCTACAGGTAGTTTTCCATCCCTAGATAACGCATTACTTAACCAAGAAGTTTCTTATGTGTATGACAAATATTACAAATACACAGCCAAAACAAATGATAGTGGTGACTTTATGATTTATGGTGTACCTTTAGGTGAACACACTTTAGTTATGAATGTCGACCTATCTGACATAGGATGTTTTTCAATGGTACCTGAAGATTTTAAATTACAAGGAGAACCAGAAGCTTCTTTTAATGGAGCAGAATTTAAAACAGACCCAAATCTAGACGCTTTACCACAAATAGTTATGTTATCAAAATCTATAGATGTAAAACCTTTGTGGGGTGATGCAGATTCTGGATGTGGAGCTACAATAACTAGAGCCGATTTTGATTTAAGAGAATCTGGAAGTGTAGAAATAAAACCTACAGCTGTTTTTATGGGTTCACTAGTTACTGACACAGAAAGGTCATCAGTTAATAAAAACTGTAAACCTAAAAGAGATATGGGTGAACTTTGTAATTTAGCTCCCGCACAAGGAAGTTTAGAATCTATAAGGTGGACACCATTTTTTAAAGAAGATGTTAGACCTACTGGTTATACAAATAATCCAGGACAAACAGAATTGGTGCCTGTTTTAGAAAGATTTGACATTAATGGTGGGTATACAATTGATGAAAATGGAGCCTTTCTAGTTAACGTACCAATGAATTTAGATTATGTGATAACAAACGAATTTGGTGAACAAGAAATATCTAAAAAACCAGGAATAGGAATACCAACAAAAGGGAAATATAGATTTAGGATTAAACCATTAGAAACAACTGGTACAGCAAGACAAAGAAAAAGAGGAGCTTTTTTAGTTCCACAAATTAAAGAACACTCAAAAGAAGGTGTCGATTTTACTAGCACATTCCCATATAATATTTTAGGTGTAAACCCACCACAAACTACAATTGTAGACCAAAGAAGTTATGCTTTTTCTGTAAATTATTATGATTACGCGGAAGCATCTGTTGATAGTGGTGATATCCTATCATGTAATGATGTTTTTTATGAATTTGAATATTCTAAAGTATATACCCTAACATCATTTCATAACCATTGGAAACATAGAGCTAAAGATGCTTTTATAGGGGTAAAAGAAATAGCACCAAGACAAGAAGATAGTTGTGCTGGACAAGCAGCACCATTCCCAATGAACTCAGCTAACAAAAATGTTAATTTTGCAATTGTAATCAATCAATTTATAACAAGATTTTTACAAGGAATATACACCATGCTATATTTTATTATGGTTTTAGTGTGTACCATAGTTGCTATAATTATGATTATAATAGATTTAATTTACCGTGTGGTTATGGGTATTATATGTGTTCTTTGTAATGTAATTTATTTTTGGAGTAAAAGGAAAAGAAAGAGACATTGTACTTGTAACACATGTCCTTGTGAACAAGCAGCCAACGGTTTAAGTGTTTCTTGTAGTGATATTTTTGGTTGTTTATTTTTAAGATTAACAAAATATCCAGAGTGTGATAAATGTGGTTGTTACACTACCGCTGTAAATGGTAGTGCAAACCAAGATTGTTGTGGTGGTTTAGTGGGTTGCGACGATGAAGGGGATGACGATAATGACTACTTAGAGTGTAATACACCAACAAATGACGATAAAGCTTTAGACCAAGGTTGTTATAGTATTGATTGGGATAATATTTTAAGTGCTATAGGAAGTATTTTTAATTCAGAACCTACAAAGGTAGCTATGATTATAGATTGGAGAAAAAGAGAAAATTTATTTAGGTCTATGTGTGACGGACTAATGAATTATTTTTGGTCAAATAACTATGTTGGTGGGGTATTATACGCATTTCAATTTAGAGCTAAAATTAGACCTAGTAAAGTTGAGGGTAAGTATAGGTCACAACATTGTGACGAAATAGTATATTTCCATACAAGGGACCAACAATATTATTATAGATGTACACCTTATAGTTATGATTTTGCCACAGGAACTGGTGTGTTTCGTGGTAGTCCTTTCTTTGACGCTAGTATACCACCATTAGTTGGGTTTTTAATAGGTGGACCAATAGGGTATATGGCTACTTTAGGTCAGGAAAAGGCTGCTGGAGCAAATAATAGAAATCTACATTGGCCAACTACAATAATGGATTTAGGTCCAGTAAAAACTAATATAGGTGAAATATGTACTAATAGTGGAGGTGCTAGTGAAGGTTGTTCTGTCGCACCTAATATTGGAAGTACTACATTTAATGGAGCGGGTGATTTTTTATTTGACGCTATAAATGAAATAGTTAACTACAATAATAGTGCTTTTGATTTAATAAACTTAAGAACACCATTTAGAAGAAATGAAACTTGGTCACAACCAGGTAGAAGAAGAGAACTTAATGGTGGTATGGCTTCTATACTATCACAATTTAATGAGGTAGGTGTGGTAGAATATGAAGCACCAGATACCGCTGAAATAAATTATTTTGCTGTGTTATGTAACCCGCCAGATTGTGACCCAGCTACAAGATATACAGCGGATAACATGGGTTGGGATTATCCACCATCTGGTGGAAACACATGGGCTAATGGTTCTACCATGTGGGACAGTAGTTGGCCTTCTACAGCACAAATAAGTCCAAGTAATCCAACTTGGCAACTTGGATGGCAATTTGAAGGAGAAGCCGCTTGGATAAATAGGTCGGTAAGTGTACCAGGTGCTGGAGGTTCTTCAGACGATAGTGTTGAAATGACAGTACAATTAAGTAGTGGTGATACTATAAATCCTTCAGCCGAACACATTAGAGAATGTATAGTTGAAGTTAATAACAACACCTCTCAAATAGTACCATTCTTTCCTTGGGATAAAAATGGTGGTGGGTATGGTAGTACCCAATGGTATGATGGGGATTGGGCAACAAACGAAAGTGATATAGCTTTTGGTAACATACAAGATATATTTACTTGGCAAACAAATAACGGGACACCTTTACCTACAACACCTATAACAGCAAATCAACCACAATCTAGAGTATCTTTAGGTATGGGTTATCATTATTATTTTGGTTTAATACCTGGAGCAACTTCTTATGATACATTTGTTAAGAAGTATGTACCATTAGAAAAAGAAAGCACAGATGATTACGTAGTAATATAATGAGATATCCAGAAAGTTTACATATAGTTAGAGGTTCCCAAAAATATATAGGTGCTCAAGATAAGAATTTAAGAATTCCATATTCTTTAGAGTCCACTACTAGAACTTTAATTGAAGGGGAAAGAAATTTAGTATTAAATTTAGCAGACCAATATATTAGAGAACGAGAAGAAAGTTATATTTACAGATTATATGGTAAAATAAATGTTTTATATGATAATGTTATTTCTGGTTGTAGTTATGACCCATTATTTGTTTCTAACCATCTTTACTATGACCCTATAATACCTTCCGCATCTACAGCTGCGTGTGGGTATCCAGCAAGTAGCTTTTTTGACTTTATAACATATACAGCATTAACTTCAGCACATAACTACCAAGAAATAAAAGCAAAAAAGGATAATTGGGTAATATATGAATCTTACATACATGATAGTGTGTCCGACTACCCAATGGAATATACCATTTCATCAAAAGATGATAGTGGTGTTGTTAGTTATTCTGGAATAACATTTCAAGCTGGTGACGGTATACCATTTTTTGTTGAAAATGTTAAGATACAAGGTAAAAGTGGTGTAAAGTTTACTTGTCCAGTAAATCATGGACTAAATGAGGGTGAATACATCGTTTTACAGACAACAGGTACTATCGCTACAATGGGTGGGGTTAATTTGGTCACTATGTTAAATGGTAAAACTACATTACCTATTTTTTCATTAGGTGATGAAACCTTAGGTAGTGAACAAAAAGTGTTTACTGTTCTACTACAAGATTCTACTATAACTGTTACTAATAGTGACTTTGGTGTATTTAAAAGATTAATAGACCCAAGTAATGTAAGTGAAACACTATCAGATTATTATGTTCATTCACATAAAATTTTAACAAAACCAACAGACGATGTTTTAGATAGGACTGGTTTTGAGTTTGGTATTTTTTCTAAAAGAGAAAAAAATTTTAGGGATGAAGATGCACCAACTCTAGGTATAGAACATATAGTTACTAAAAGTGATTATAAATCATATTTGTGGAATTTTAATAATGATTTAGATGTTAGTGATTATTCTGATAACTTAGGAAGACCTATTCTAGATTTATATTTAAGTGTTTTTGCTGTTAATGAAACTAGAATTTGGAAAACTAAAAATGGTAGTCCTGTAGGTATCGGTTGGGATTGGAACTTTAAACCAACAGGAATTGTAGACCCATATCCAAATAATAACATAGAACCAAATCTTACAACACCTTGGAACTTACCACAGAGTGGTGATACCTTTACGGGTGCTTTTGTAGAGTACAATAAATGGGACATAGGTGAAAGAATAGTATCTGAAGTTTATCATAAATTAACATATAACGATATTTTAACTGACGGATTTTCTTTTTACGATTCAGGTCTAGACGGTAATAGTTTTAATGAAATACAAGGAGGGTACTACTACCAACCACACCATAGAATACCTATTAGAAAATTATCAGAAGCACCTTCGGTACATGATAATTTTGAATTTGTTTCACAATACGCAACCTACTCAAATTACGAAAATCAATTTAGATGGAGAGAAATGTTACCTATAGGTTTTTACGAATCTGAAACTAATGGGGTAAATTATCCTTTTGTAAATGGGGCACATTATCCATACACAAATGTAATTTTTAAGATAAAACCAATAATTATCGATAAAGATTACCTAACACCACCTTATATAAGTTTACCGGCAGATGACTGTGAATAGAATGAGAATATTAAGAAGTGAAACTGATAAAAAAGTTTCATTCCCTATAGCTAATGATTTTGATGAATCTTTAGGTAGAGAACAATTAGTTGAACTGTATGAAAGGTCAGAAATGCAGGACAATATTAATATAACACAAGATTTTGAAACTACTAGATATTCACCTAAAACCGAACATCCAGAAAAACACATATTTTATGATATGCAATTTAGTATGGTTTCCACAGCAACAGCTGACCCACTAGATTACATTCCAGATTATTCGGTTGTAGGTATAAGTCACCCAGATATTATAGATAGAAAAAGTAATTTTACTAGAAGTTTTTTTAAATTTGATTTTTATGACACACCAGACCCACAAAGACAAAGGTTGTATTTTTCTATAATAAATCCTGCTAACAATGGAAAAAGTTTTACCGAAACAGGACCTTATTCTTCATTACTAGAAATATCTAACGATGATACCTCAATAAACTATGACCCACTAGCTTATAGAGATAAAGAAATAGAAGATTTACAAGATGGTATCTATAATGGACCACCATACTACTATGATAAATTAGAATCCTCTAGGTTTGAATTTGCATCTATAGGTAGAAATACCGAAAATTATTATATACAGTGGTTAAAGAATAGAGAATTAGTAAAATATAATGTATTCTATATGTCTTGTAAGTTTTTTAATGCTGAAACAGGAAAAATACATAAATTTATAAATAAAATACAACCACTAAATACTTACAAACTAAGTATTCCAGAATACTATTACTATCAATTAACTTTTGACCCTACAGATTTTACATACATGTTTAATGAATACGATATAAATTTATATAACGCTAATAGTGGTTTGGGTCCTCAAGTAGGTGGAGATTTTACTACACCTATAAAATTTTATGAATATATAAACCCATAATGGAAATTTATAGATATAAAATATGGACTGGTAATATACCAGGAAAATGGACAGAACCTTGTGAAGATAAAAAATTAGTTGGGGTTAGAAGAACTTTACCAGTAACACCAACACCAATTTCACCAGACTGTAAAACATGTAGTGATTTGGGTAACGCACAAGCTGTAATAGATGCTTGTTTAGATTGTTATGCTGGTTCTTTAAATGTTTGTTGTCCTGATAAAAATACTAATTGTTGTGGACTAATTTTAGATGATTGTGAAAAATTTTATGCTTTAGACTTTGAAAAACAAAATGAATATTGCCTTAAATGTGAAGAAAGAACACAACGAGCTAAGAAAAAACTTTTTACAGAAAAATCATTTCCTCTAAGAATACAAAAGGCACCAGACCCATTTACAGACCCAAACGATTGGTGTAAATGTTGTAATAGAACAGGTAGAAATAGTAATGATTCACAGTTAGTCATACTATTAGACCAAGACCTAAACGATATAGGTCATTACTCTATGTGGGATGGTGAAATGGAACATTCGGACAATTTTTCTAACTTTGTTGTGGTTGGGGACCCACTTGACCCAACAAAAAAAACGGTTAGTTTAACAAACAGTACTGAATTTAGATTTTTTAAATGGTTAGAAAATATACAATATACTGTAGATTGGGGTGACCCTTTAGCTGCACCAGTAACTGTAACAGCACCATTAGATACTGTAGTACACACTTATACAAATAATGGGGTTTATACTGTAAATGTTAGAATGGTAGGACCTTGGGGTACCAGTTCAGTGTCACACCAAGTAGCTATACCATTTTTAACGGGAGCTGATGTATGGGCTGGGGTTTTTAATACTGGTCAAACCTACACATTTACCCCACCAGGATTCTCAACACCAGTTAGTATGGATTATGAAACTTCTGATTGGGGACCTTTGGATAGTGGTTTAGACATACATGGTTATTTAACCTCTAATTACGGACCAACACCATACCCAATAAATGGTACCACTGATAGTATGTTAACTTCTTTACAGTCATATAATAACGCGTTTTCACCAGGACTGCCACCTGGTTATGTTATAGGAAATACGGTTAGTGTAGCTGGACAATCAATATTACCAGATGGAACTACAGTTGATAATTTAGAAGGTACAGTAGATGCGGTAACACCAACAGGAACAGCATACACGATTACAAATGGTACTGAAGTATTTCAAATGTTTGACCACATAAATGGTACTACAGTTTTCCAAACTCAAGGGTTTGGTATGAATATTGATGATTTTTTAACTAGACAATGTGGGTATTCTTTACAAGGAGCTTGTGACATTTGTAACGCCAATCAAATATACTATTCAAACTCTTCTTATATAACATTGAGTGTTACAACAGATAGGGGTGTTTGGGATGTTGATGAAGATTATGAACCTGGAGATTATGTGTACTATGATGGTTGTTGTTTTTTCGCTATTAGTAGTGTAATTTCAGGGGGTAACCCACCAGATGTACTAGATGTAACTTCTGATTTCTGGAGAGTTTGTCAAGGTTCATGTGTTATAGAAGATTCATTACCAGCCAGATATAACTGTATAGACGGTACCTGTGTATTAATTTCACCTAATAGTACGTATTATAATAACGCTAGCTTTGTGGGTAGCCCACCAAGTACAGCTAACGCTTTAAATGATTGTATTAATAGTCCTTGTGTACCAACAACTGGTCCTGACATGCATTATGAATGTGATGAAGGAACTTGTGTACAAGTTTCACCACTAGCTCCTGGTTGGGCAACAGCAACCTATAATGGACCAACAGCTTTAGCGTTATGTCAAGCTGCTGTAGCCGCAGGAGCTTGTACTACAACTAACACTAGATATAATTGTGTTTTTGATAGTTCAACAAATACTTCTAGTTGTCAACCAACACCGGTTGGTTTCTATCCAGATTTAGTTAGTTGTACTAATAGTTGTGGTGGGTCTACAACAGTTTATGATTGGTATTGTGTTGATAATAGTGGTACTTATACTTGTCAAGGAGTTGCTCAGGTAAGTGGTGTTCCAGGTCCAGTACCCGGTAACGCTACAACAGGTATAGCTCACGCAAATATTGGTGACTGTCAAGCGGATTGTTCAAATAACCTAGAAGAGTGGTTCTGTATGTGTAATGTCACACCACAAGGGGTACAAGTACCTTTAGGTAGTGGTTCTTATGGTGGACAATATTGTATTAGTATGACAAATTCTGGTGTTTCAGGAGGTTTTGCGGACCAATTAAGTTGTGAACAAAATTGTATATCATATGCCTGTGATGATGTTACAGGAGTATGTACCCAATACGATTCTGTAGGTACCACACAAGGAAGTTTTTGTGCTCCATCTAATGATATAATTGGTGGTGGAACAAATCCATTTGTCAATCCACCACCTCCACCAATTGATATAATGGGTTGTGGTGATAACTGTGAAGAAGAAAACGCGTATATGTGTATAGGTGGTACTTGTACACAAATTTTTATTAACTCATCACCTGACCCTATAAATCCTGCTCACGTAGCACTAGGAGGTACAGCTATTAATTATTTAGCTATGGATGCTATTCAAAATTCTCAAGGATGTTCTGGTTCTGATGATGTCGCTTGTAATGGAAGTTTAACAACACAATGTGGTCAAGGATGTGGACCATGTCAGGCAAACCCAAGTTCACAATGGCCATTTACATATTATGACCCATCATACCCATATCTATATTATGATGTAACTATTTCTTTCCCATACGCTGGTAGTAACAACCCCAATGATAGTCAGTTTAAATATTTTTACGACCCTAATCCGGTATGTCAAGATAATGGAACCTTTGCTCTTATTTCTGGTCCTTGGATTGGTAATTTTGACTGTAGTACAACGACTGATATATCTGTGTGTGAAGACTTAAGTCAAAATCCACTTGGTGACCATCCTTGTACGGCATTTGTGTGTAACACACCACCGTTGATTAATGTAGCACCACCGTTGAATCCAGCCGATTCAAAATTAACCTCCACCTCATGTTGGGCACCTTGTGATGGATAAAATAAAAAAAATATAAGATATGCCAATTACAGCACCATGGAATTTAGTAGAGTTTAATAGTGAAGGACCTAACGCTGTTGCACCAGTTAATAATGGTATAGGTGCAAAAGTAGGTATAGTGGGTAGAGTTGTTCTAGGCACAACCCAAGACCCCTCTTGTCCATTTGGGCAATGTTGTCCGGTTATCAATCAAACCATAGGTTGTTTTGCTATGGAAAATTCATTATTCGTAGATTGGAATGAACCAAATCTTAATAATACTAATGTTAACGGAAACTATAATGGTTGTGCCGGTTATGGACCCTCACAACCATGTGTGGTAGGACCAACATGTCCTAATGGAAATTGTGCTCAGGGAGAGTATTATAATGCATTACCAAATATAAATTATAACACAGGTTTTCCTGGAGCACAATGGTTAATTGTTGCTGGAATTGGAAGTCCTGGTGTAATAGATGGTTGTATTGAAATTATAGATATTGTTGATGAAACTACTTGGAACACAGGACAAGTTACCTGCCCAACAGCTTTTGTGGATGGTTCAGGTAATTCATACCCAGGTGGTACATCTATAAATTATACAGAGTTAAATTTACATGCGATAGGTGGTGACCCAATAACTGTAGTAGAAACAAATTGTAATAGTTGTGTTGAAAATATATTAGGTTGTACAGACCCTTTCGCTATTAATTATGAAAAAAATTGTGCAGGTAATCCAGTAACACCAACCCTAGACGACGGTTGTTGTTATTATCCTGGTTGTCCAGATTCCAGTGCTTTAAATTACTCACCCCCAAACACTAATGGGTGTGGTACAATTTCTAATGGTAGTTGGGTTACAGGTGGACCAACAGACACAAGTTGTTGTAATTATCCAGGTTGTAGTGATAATGTTACAACACCATGTGATATAGGTACACCAATAATAACAGCAAGTGGTCCTATACCAGGACCGTTAGGATGTGTAGCCAATTTTGGTGATGATTGTTTTGGTAATCCAGTTATACCGGCAACTGGTGGTAACCTAGTTCCACCAAACCCAACTACATGTTGGACTAATGATTGTTATTACGTTGGTTGTACTGACCCAGACGCGACCAATTATAATCCTGCTGCTCATGGATGTCAATTCCCAACACCAGATGGTTTAGAATGTTGTGAGTATTTAGGTTGTGACGACCCTAACGCTCAAAATTATGGACTTTCTTGTAATGGTATGTTTAATGTTATAACCGATAAAGGTACAACACCATCAGGACCTTGTGTTCCTGATAATTGTATAGACCCACCAGTAGTGGGATGTATGGATGATGGGTGTTGTGTTGATGGTGTAAGTATTTTGGTAAATCCAGTACCACAACCACCAGGATGTACACCATTTGTTGATTGTGTGTGTGATAACGGATTACATCTTTGTCCACCAGCTAGTGGGCCTTCAGTTAATAGTAATTTTCCACCAGGATGTACACCAGGTATTGACTGTGTGGGTTGTAACGCTGACCCTAATGCCGACCAACACAATCCAAATATGTGTACCTGTGAAGGTGGTTATGTTTGTACTATAGATACTAATCCGGGATGTACACCAGGGTTTGATTGTTGTATAGATGTGTACACATCATCTTTAATAGCACCATACAATTGGGCAGACCCTAATTTATTTGGCCCTTGTAATGATTCTCCTAGTTGTTTGGCTGCACTAGCTGATTGTAATGATATCTGTCAACCACAAGGATTAGAGGAATGTGCTATTTTTATGAACGATAAGGAAGGTAATGTGTATTTTTATGGACCACCTGACACAAACCCAAATCAGTTAAACTGGTTATTTAAAGATAGTTTATTTGATGAAAATGCGGCAGGTAAAACCGGTACTGGTTCTTGGGATATAGCCAATACTAGTAATAAACTATGGTTATATAGTTGTAGAGTACAGGATGGTAATTATAACGATATTTTTGACGGCGTTATGCCTGATGGGGTAACACCAAGAAATCAAGGACTTATAAGGGAGTATGATATAACATTAAACCCATTTACATATGCGTTTAGTAGAGATATTGATATTTCTGAAATATGTGCTAACGGTTATCATCACCCAAACATGACACCAATTAATGATAATGGTGACGGACTTTATCATATAGGTAACGGTTTAGTTGCAAAAGACAATAATACTTTAATAGCTGCTGGTAAAAAAGTTATAGAAATAGATATAACTACAAATACCGGTGTAGAAACAGAATTATTTGTACTACCTAACACAACTTACCCATCAATTGATGCTACAACAACAATGTCTGGTTATAGTATTGGTGATATCATATACGATAGTGGGGCTGGTGATTTAGTTATTACTTATTATGACGGACCTATTCCAGGTAGTTCTGGTAGAGTTGGTAAATTTACTAAAACAGCAATGGGTGGTTCACAAATGGGTATGACCGACGGTACAGCTTCATCTTGGTACGAAGCTCAAGTACAAAGTTACGCGACATTACCTTATCTATTTGGGTTATTTACTTGGGATGTTGGTGGTACATTAAATTGGTACGCCTCTCAAGCTCAAGTAAACGGAGCGGAAGTTTATGACTTAGATATAAGCACCTTAGGGATAAATGTTGGGACACCAATAGGTAATGTTACAACAGTTTCTTCAGGTTACGCTTCTAATCCTATATATGGAGCATCACAAAAAGATGGGTGTACACCATTGGATATATATTGTTGTACAGACCCTCTTGCATTAAATTTTGTGTCTTTAGACTGTATTGATGATGGTTCGTGTATATACCCAGAACAAGGCAGAGGAGGTTGTATGCCTAGATTAACAAAAGAAGAGTTTTTAATGAATGTAGTTCAGAAACCAGAAACACACTCAGATGTATTTATTGAAAGAGGGAAAGTTTCTGTTTTTGAAAGACCTCAGAGACTAGCTCAAACATCCACAATCGGAGAATTAGAACTTCATGGTTATGGATATTATAATATTTTAATACAAGAATAATATGGCTTTAGGAAATTACGGGATTAAAAGACCCGCAGACGTATCACCAAATGATGTAGAGATTATATATCATTATCAAGCTACTAGAGACGCTGGTAGTCCATTTACTTTAGGGACTTTATCCACCGCAAATTTAACATATCATGTACATAATGGTACAACAGCTTTAAATAGACCAAATGCTGTGGCTGGTAGTACTATTTTAGGGGGGTTGTACTCATTAAACCTACCATCAACCATTTTTAGTAATAAGGGTTATTATACTGTTTTTATTAGACCAGTTGAAATTAGAACAAAAATATTAGATTGTGGTATATTATCAGCATTACCTAATGTAAAGGGGTTAGTTATTGATTTAACTCAGGTGCCAGCACAATTTAAAAATAGATTTGTCAATAGTGGGTTAGTTGGGTATAGGATAGAATATATGAATTCTGAAGCTAACGGAACTAAAATACCTAACTTTTTTAGAATAGTGACTTCTAGTTTTTATTGTGAAAGAGTACAAAATACAGCAGCGAATCCTAATAAAGTATCACCTAGATACGCTTATACGGATTCACCATCTAATTTGGTGTTTTTAACACTATCACCTAGTAGTGCACCAACTAACCAACCAAACGCAATACCAGATATTGGTAAAGCAGGACAAAATATTATAATAACAAACACCTACTTTAATCCTGTAGTTTTAGAGATTGAAATGGCCGACCATGATTTCGACACCTTAGCTATCGGTTTATACGGTAATCAAACAAAATCTATAGAAGATGGAATATATACAATGTATGATTTATCAGGTGTTAATAACATTTATAAACAATATAATTTATTTGAGATTAGAGACCAGTTTGATGAAAAATTATTTGAAGTTAGACAGGATAGAGGTAATCAAATAGACTTTAGTAAACAATTTGGTACGATAATTAGTTAATAATGGCAAACAAAAAGAAATTTTACTACCCACCAGCACCACCAAGTGGAGCGGGCACTTTTAGTGATGATTTAGTGGGATTCCAGTATACTCAGGGGTCAGCACAAATGACTCTTGGTAATTTTTCTATAGATGATAATTCTAGTGCTAGACATTCCAGAAATTTTGATTTAGGCGGGTTTTCAGGTCCAATAACTTTAGAACAATTAAGTGCTGGTGACACTCATCTAATAACAGCTAATTTAAATAATAGTTTATTAGTTGAGTTTAATTACGATAATAGTGATGTTACTAATTTTGTATTATACGGTTCTTTAAAAGATAGGTTTAGAGTAGCAGTACAACAAATAGTTAATTTTTTCCCAGCAGCCTTACACTTTAATGGAATAAACCAAGTTTATGGTTCTACTGGAAATACTATAGATTCTATGTCATATGATACAATATATGATAGGACAACATTAACTATTTCTAAACTCAAAGTATCCAACCCATTTGATATAGAATTTACAACAGCTGGTGAAATAGAGTTAGATAATTCTTTAAAAATGGATTATTTAATAGATGACCCTACCACCGGTAAAATTACAACAACCACACTTAAAGCAAAAACAGGTAAGATATCACCATTAAGAAATTTTTCTTTAGAGTATAAAAAATATAGTCTTAGTTTAAGTGGTAGTGGTACTACAGAATACCCAGTAGTGGACTACACACCTATAGAAGATGGTGATAATAATTTAGTAATAGTAATATCAGGTTCTCCATTTGGGAAAACAGCCACAACATCAAACACTAAATTTTATATAAAACCTAATAATTTTGAGACACAAACACAATTTAACAATTTTGATTCTGTAGAATCTTTTTTACTAAATCAAAAAAGTGCACCACAATATACAGCTGAAATAAATTTACCTAGACAAACAGATAATGGTAGAAATTATAGTTTAAAACAAAATATAACTTGGGAAAAACAAGATTTGTGGAACATAGATGTAAGTACAGAAAAGTATACAAGTTATTTAGAAAGTTTAGTTAGTATAGGTGATGAATTAGATAATTATAAAACTAATTTAGTTTCTAGATTTTTAACAACAGGAGCCTTAAAAGATTTTGATTCTGGTGACAGAAAAGTAGAAAAAACATTACAGATTTACGGTAGAAGTTTTGACGACACTAAAAAGTTTATTGATGGTATAGCTTACATGAATAATGTAACTTATGACAGTAAAAACAACATACCTAACCAACTACTTAGAAATTTTGCAAAAATGTTGGGTTGGAAAACTCCTTCCACAACAACTAGAGAACAGTTTTTAGATACAGTATTAGATAGATATGAACCACAATACTCTGGTGAGTCTATAGGTATGACACCGGCGGAATTAGATATTGAAATATATAGAAGAATTTTAATGAATACTTCTTATTTATTTAAATCTAAAGGTACAAGAAAAGCTATTGAGTTTTTATTTAGGTTTATAGGAGCACCTGAAGCTTTAACCGAGTTTAATGAATATGTTGTATTAGCAGATTGTAGAATTAGAATGGGTAAACCAAACACACCTAAAGACCCTAGGTGTGATAGGTTATTCGCTTTATTAAACGCATCAACAAACATAGGGCCTAAAAAATGCCCACCAGGTATGATTTGGGACCCTGTAGACCAAAGGTGTGAAAAACCACATCCAGGGGTAAATCCTAAATCTAAAGTATCTCAGTTTGGCCCAGGAACTACACCTATAAGTTCAAATATTATACAAATACAACAAGCCATAGAAATACTAGGGTGTGATGACGACTCAACTCCAGGATTCCTAAGTCAATTCCAACAAATATCTGGTGGTGTAAGTACAACACAACAATACATATTAGACCCAGTAACTAATCTAACACAATTATCATCAATAACCAGTTCACATGGGTTTGTAAGGGGAGATTACCCTATAGATGACCAAGGTTATCCTACCAAACCTAGAGAAACAACACACTACTATTTCCAAAGAGGTGCTGGTTGGTTTGAAGAAACGGATGAACACCACGGTGAAACTATAATTGACGTGGATAATTCGGTTTTATCTGGATGTACACCAAAAGTAGTGACAAAACTAAACCAATTTAGTTGGGGTGGTTTTTTCGGTGATTTACCACCTGGAGTAACATCTAACGACCCTGGAGCACCATACCTTGAAAGGTTTAGAAGGTTTCCTTATATGGATATTGGTTTTGGGTTAACACCTGTTGTTGATGATAAAAAATCTTGGATTACAATTGATAGTAAAAATGAAGAAAGAAACTATAGTTTTGAAAATGTAAGATATGCGGATTACCATACTTGTGATGAAAAGTATATTTTGAATGTTAAAAATGTTGATATATTTTTAAATATAGGTCAGGCTTTAGTTTATGATGTTTGGCAACAATCTATATTAAGTGGTTGTCCATTTAGTGGTGGTCCACTACCATTACCATTTCCACAAGCTGGTGGTGTTGATAATACTGTAACATTACTAAATGCTAAAAATTACTCATTTAAAGAGTTTGTAAATACTTTTTGGAGGACTTTTATAAATGTTAGAAATAGACAAACTATAGATGATGGTAAAACAGGGGGTTATCCACTGTTACAAAAATTATATATTGATTATTTAGCTGAAGTATGTGGTGAAAACAACCAATATACGTACCAAAAAATGTTAGAATATTCTCAAAGTTTAGGTACCTATTGGATTAGAATTATTGAACAATTAGTACCAGCGACCACATTATGGCAAGGTGGTTTAAAAGTAGAAAACGCAATTTTTCACAGAGATAAATTTTCATATAAACATTATCCGGTATTTCCGTTACCTGGTTTTAATAACCCACAAAAACCTAATTATGTTGGTGGATGTACAGACCCATCAGCAAATAACTTTAACCCACTAGCTAATAGTGATGATGGTAGTTGTACATATGACCAAGGTGGTGGTACTGGTGGACCTACACCACATGATAGAACATTACCAATGATTGGACTAACAAGTCCAAATACGGGTAGTACATGTTCTTTTGGGTGTCAAAATACAGGTAGTACAGAAACTAAAATAGAACCTAAATCTACAACAACAATTACCAAACCTTGTGATTGTTGTTCACTACCAGAAAATAGTATGGTTTTACAAATGAGACCTCTAAGTGCTACGTGTAAATCTGTGTGGCCTTCATTTATAGATTATAATGGTCATTCAGCTACAACTTCTAACCCTGGTGTAAATAATAGTATAAATTTAATAACAGAAAGATTTGCAAGTAATGACTCCACAATTAATGGAGCTTATAATATTATTAGTCAAATGAATAACAATATAATGTTTAGAGTAAAAAGGACATTACCTCTAAGTAAAAATAAACAAGAACCTTGGGGGTATAAATTTAATTTAGAAAAAGACTACAATAACAGATAATGGATACTATAGAAAAAAATATAAAAAATAGTAAAGATGTTGTAAGATATACTAAAAACATTGATTTAAGACAAGTAATGGATTCGTTACAAGTTAAGGTTTATGCTACCGGAACTGTAAGTGGTAGAAAATACAATAAAAGTCAATTTATAACAATGGATTATGATGTGAATAGTCCAGTACAAATGTACCAAATATATCAAGGTAAAAAAATACTAGAAGCTTTTTTATATTTTAAAAAGGAAAACTTTAAGTTAGGTGAATACAAACTAACTAAAAAACCATTTTTATCAGATTTTATAATAAGACTAAATATAGAAAATGATAGGACATTATCTCTAAAACAAATAGGAAACAAAATACATAAATCTCTACTATCTACTAGTGAAATATATTCACCAAACGAAAAATCCGCCTTACATAAATTTAATAGACCTAGGGAAGGTAAAATACATCAAATAGAAATGTTATTACCACATATTAGTGAGGATACTGATTTATTTAAAGTATACTCTAATTTAGGTTTTGATGTAGATTTAAGAGCTTTTAGTACTACAGGTCCGATAACTACTATATTTTTTAAATTAAACGTACCAAAACCAAATGCTAATATTGTAAAAAAATATTTTAAAGATAAAACAGGTGATGTTGATACGGTAACCTTAGTTGAACCTAGAAGGATTAGAACTTTAACTACAGCACCTACCAGTTATGTTAAAATGGAAAGTAAAGACCTAGAACTAGGACAAGTAAAATTTAACTATCTAGAATACTTCCAAGGATTAAACCAAGAGTATACAGATTACTATTTAAAATCTTCTGATGTTTACATAGTTAAAAATGATGAAAACTATAAACTTAATATAGGTAATTTTATTAAAAATAGTGTTAAAGAAATACCTTATAATGTTTCTAGAAAATTAGACGGTAACATAATAGAACCATCTACACCTTATTTTGATAAAGGATTGAGAAAATACCCTTTAAATTGGGTTTCAGAATTACGTAATAATCAATACTTTAGTGATTTAGAAAGATGTATAGAAGTAAGTTTTTATTCTGCAGAACATTTAGATAGTTTTGAACAATCTTTAAAAGAAAATCAAATAGCTAATTTAGAAACTTACGCTGGTGATGGTGGTAAAAAACCTAGATTATATAATAATATTAGTGATTGGATTTCAAGGTCTAATAATGATTATTTTAACGATTTAAGGGTAGAATATAGTTCTGGTGGTTCTTTAAAAACTATGACTATTTGTCCTTCTAAAGAAACTAAGGTTAACGAATATAGTAAAAAGAATTTATGGGATGGTACTAATTGTAAGTGTATGTACTCTAACGATACAAATGATAAGTTAACAACAATATTAGTTAATTCTTCATTAGAAAATTGTGTAGAAGCCTGTAAAAAAACAAAAATAGATAATAATTTTGGTAAGTGTTGGACTTGTGAAAAAGAATACTACGCACCAATAAAAGACCTAAGAAATGACTTTTTTGGTACAACATTTTCAACAATAAAAGAATCCTTTTCAGCGGCTACTATGTATACTGGTTATACGTCTGGAGCAATCACAGGAAATAACACGTATGATATATATTTTTCTGGAAATGGGTATACAGCTACCACAGAACAAACAGGTATATCAATACCAATAACTAATATAAACAGAATAGAACACCAACCTTTTATAGGTGTAAATTCTCCTAGTTGGGTACCTTATAATTCTTGGCAAAATTTATCAGCACAAACAGGTACTACTTTATCACTTTCAGGTGAGGGAGCCGTAATAATACAAAGTGGTGACCCTAAAAATTATATGATTTATAAAAGTTTAAGTGGAGGAACCTACAAATTCCAATACCAGGCTTATCTAGATGTTAAATACACAGACACTAAATGGTGTGAATACATAACTACTAATTATGTTTCAGGTTCAACTGAAAGTATAGGATACCCAAGTACAGAATACGAACTTAAAAGGTTAATAAATTCTTCTATAATTGAAAGGGGGTTAACAGAAGGTGAAACCGTTAAAAAAGACACTAATGGTGTTTATTTTCCAGGTAAAAATGGTTTAAATAATAATACTGGTATTTTAGATTTTAATTTTGAAGTGTTTATAGAAAAAGAAACAACAAGTGGTGTTACTAGTAATTTACTAAGTACAGTTATTGGTGCCAGTCCTTTAACTAATACATCAGCCAATCAATACCTTTTAAATCAAACTAATATAGTACAAAACAGTATGAGTGGTTATAGTAATTGTTACGCTTCTGGAACATCAGCAAATACAGTATTCCACGCTAGTATACCCGTAAGTTTAAATACTGGATTAATTTCTTTAAAAAGTGGTGAAACAGTTTCTTTAAAATATAATACAACTTTTAATGTAACATCTAAAGTAACTGGTGGTAACGCTTACATAGAGATGAATTTAGGTAATAAAATAGATTTATCGGGTAATCCTATACAATCACCATTTTATAGAATTACAAAATATAGTCCAACCACAGGTAGAACTAGTAATATGGAAAAAAAGTTTTTTATGAACCCTCAAAAACTTTCTGAACCTGAAGAATATATAAATGATAGAAATGAGACTATAAAACAAACCTCACTAGGGTCTTTGTATATTATAGATAAAGGTTACTCACCTATTAAACCACCAAGTATAAATTCAGAAACCTTTAATAATTTAACATTTGTAGACAATAAAAAAGATGATAAAAAACTAGAATTAAATATAGAATCACCAAAAGCTACAAATAACTGGGTTAACCAACTAGAAACTAACAGTCTGACAGATTACTACTTACCAAACAACAAAGATATGGTTGAAATTAAATCTGGTATACTAGTATTTAATTTACCTAGATATGACCAAAAAGATTCTATTCTTTGTAATTACAAATTTCCACAAATTAGTCATAGTTACGTTATAAAAAATATAATATCTAATGTTAGAGGAATTGATAAAGAACATTTTGTAGTAGTAACCCCAGACGAAAAATTATATACACCTTGTTTTACACCAACGTTAGATGAAAAATTTGAATTAATTGAGAGTGAAATAAAAATAAAAGAAAAAGTTGATAATGTAGATAATCAAATATTAATAGATGGTCAACCGATAATAATAAAAACAACAAGAGCTGAACCTTTAACACAGTTTAAATCAGATGAAGGTTTTAAATGTAAGTTTTATTGTGTTTGTAAAGATAAAAAATCAAATGTACCTACACATCCATTTTACGGTACAACAGATTTGGTTACAGATACCTCTATATTAGATTGTGATGAATGTGAAGATAAAGCAGAAAATTATTGTGCTGGGGTTAATAGAAGTTGTGAACCAAAAGTGTTTACAAGTTCTTGTTTAGGTGACGAAAGTAATTTATATACAAGTGGTGATGAATATTTACTTCCTAGTGGTGATGTTTATGTTGGCTTTTATCATATACATGATGGTGTACCAATGGTTGGAGCTATACACACTGTTGAACCACACGACACTCTTTCACCTATAAGAGGTGAAAGAAATAATAATAATATAACCAACTCTGTTGGTTCTGTAACAATAAATTATGACACTAATACCGGAGGTAATGGAACAAGTTCTGGAGGAGGTTATGGATATTAAAACTGATAAAATATGAGTGCTTTTCTTAACGAATATTATGTAACACCAACAGTTTCAGGAGAATCAGTTGGTGCTATAACAATTGTAGATGTTAGTGGTGGTACTGCTCCTTGGACTGTTAGTTGGTCAGGAGCTACTGTAAATGGTTATGTAACATCAACACAATGGGACTTGGATAATTTAGCCGAAGGTCTTTACAAGGCTACAATTACAGATTCAAATGGTAATGTTGGTACTACAAATGTTAACCTTTCAGCTTACACCAATCCATCATTTTCTGCTGACGTAACATCGTATTCTTGTGTTACAAATACAAACCAATATTGTGAAGTTACAGTTTATTCGTCTGGTACTAATAATTTATTTGGACAATATACAGCGTCTACTTTTAACTATTCCCTATATAAAGATGGTAGTTTATTAAGACAAAGAACAGTTGCAACTGCTGACACACAAACACCTGTAGTATTTAAAGATTTAACAAATGGTCAATATTTGTTGAGTATAGGTAGAGAACAAAGTTTAACTAGACATTTTAAAGTTACAGATTCAGAATGTACAGCTTCAACTATAAGTGTTTCCGCAACAAGTAACCCAGCTTTTAGACTTTCAGCTATAACATCCGCTTATACAATAAATTCACATTTTGCCAACTCTAAAGTTTATTATGGTGGAAATGGGATTACAACAGGTACAAATTTATATACTACTGGTTTAAATAATTATAGTCACGTTTTAGATGGGGTAGGTCACTGGTTTTTTACTGGTAATTCTGCCAGCGGTGGTGTAATGAGATACCCAGACGTAAACCCAAATACAGCTAGAACTACAGATACGGGTAGATGGTGGTATTTAGGGGTGAGTGGTAGTAGTGAATGTCAAGAGGGTTGGAATTGTGGTCCTAGTGGTGTTGTGGGTGGTGACCCAGTGGTAGCTGTAACACAAAAAGATTTAACAGGTGCCACAATAGAGGGTAACAATTATAGAGGTACCTATTATTATCATAGATACCTAAATAAGTTTTTTGTTTGGGATACTACGACAGGAAACACAGATAGTGACTATGCTTGGGTAACATTTAATCCTTTAGCTGATAGAGGTACTAAAGGTGACCCGGTTTCTTCAGAACTATTAACACAAAATAGTAATACATTTAAATATATTATGTTGGCTCACGCAGGAGCTGATAATATATTTCCTTATATTGGTGAATCCGACGTAGTTAAAGACTATAAAATATATGCTAGTAAATTAGAAAATAACTATTGTCAAACCACATATAGGTTATCTAGTAATTCAGCAACTACAGTAACACCAAGACCAGTATCCTTAATAAGTTCTTGTAGTTACTTAGACTACACACACGATGTTTATTTATTCCAAAGTGGAGCAACACAATTTAATAATCGTGGTTCAGCTTCGGTAGTTTTAGCTTACTTTAGAGATACTGAAGGTACCTATGGTCAAAGTGGTGCTACCCATTATCTAACATTAGATATTGACCAAACTAGTGGAACATCTATTAACTTTAATAGAGGACAATCAGCTAGAGCATTCCAACAGGACGCATACGGACGAGAAATAATTCAAGGAAATCCAGAAGAGGCTGATGATAGGGTGATTCAAGAAATAGTAGAAAGAGCAAAACAACAAGCAATTAGTCAGTTTTTTGAAGAAAATCCAGAAGTAGCTGAAGGTTATGGTGGTACGTTGGATGATACACTTGATAAATACAGTTATGAAGACCTCTATAGGACCTTTTCTGAAGATGAAATTTTTATGAGGATTTATGAGGAGATATTACTTAGTTTATTACGAGAATATGAGGCCGGTCTAGACCCAGGAGAAACAACCTATGTTACCACGCAATACAAAGAATTTAGTCATGTAGTTTTAAGAAATGGACCTAGGGATGTTGTTAGTCCAGCTACAGCACATAGAAGTCCTTATACTCAAAGCGGGTATATGACAACCCAAGGAGCTATTAAAGTTAGAGTTACAAGAAGCGGTGATGAAGGAGAAAGGTTTAAAATCCAAATGACACCAACAATGGGAGAAAAGTCTAACACTTACGCGACTGGTGCAACTGTAGATATTGGAGCTTCAAACGTATTTCAAACATATCACGAAATTAATTTTGATTTGACAGACAGTAATACTTGGTCAGGAAGTTCAGAAAGTGCACCTACTTGGGTTAGTGGAACTGAATTACAAAGATTTTTAGGAGGTACAAGAACTGGTTACATGGCCAACTCAAGTTTCGGTACATTTTATGGGGTTGGATTTACAGGTACAGCTGCAAATTATACTGTAACACCTACATCTAACACCTTTATATCAAATACTTCCGCTATAACATTAACAGAGACTACAACCTATAATCCAAATATATCAATACAATCACAAACTTTAGATGAGGTAGTAGGTAATAACAATGTTGAAAATTCAAAAAACTGTGACTTTAATCCTAGGTGTAACTCAGAGTTAACAGTACCAAGTATAAGACCAAAAGCTTCCGCAACTTTACAAACATTTAAAGAACCTACCACTGTATTAGAAGGGTTGACTAAACCAAAAACAGATGTAGAAAATTTAAAAATTATTAACCTATCTGGTTATACTGGTAACACAACAATTATTACAGCTAACACATCTGGTTTTACTTCAGATATATTACTAGAAAAATGTTTTTTAAAATTAAATATTCACGCTTATGATTACAGTCAAAGTAGGGTAAAAAATAAACCAGCATATAGTTATCTTTTTAACACCTTAAGTGAATTATCTAACCCACAAGATAGAAAAACTGGGATAGCTTTAAGTTCAACAACTATATTACCTTTGTCTGGATTACCTACAGGGAACACTTGGGAATATATCATAAAACCCTCTTATATTTTTAAAGATAAAAGTACTAAAGACCCTATTTGGTTAGATAATTTAGATAATGTTGGTGGTACAACTATAGAAAATACAGATTATTATATGGCCTTAGTTCAACCACCATCAGAACCAAACTTAATAAATCAACAAATTAATTATAATAGTTCTTTAGCTGAGGGTTCTGTTAGATTGGTTACAAAAAGAATCACAGTTAGTGATGTTCCAGATTTTTCTGGGTCACAAAGTGCTTTCACTTATTCTGCTTTAACAATGCCATATCCACCATTAAGTAATGTACAAGTGGTTGTTAATGGAGTTACTATGACACAAAGTAATAGTGTCACTATCACTAGTTACAGTGACAATCAAGAAGCTTTTAATACTGGTGATTATTATTGGAATGGTTTTAGGTTAATTATGGGTCCTAGAACTGTTAAAAATAATGATATAATACAAGTTATTTACCCAGCTAAAAGTAATAGAAACTATTACAATCAAAGATTAACAGTTGGTACTGTAACTACAGACACTAACAGTGTTATGTATAAAGATACCGCTAACTATTATATTAATTTAGAATACCCAGCATTAGGTGGGATTCAAATGGTACTTAATGGACAAACACTAACGGAAGGTGTAGATTTTGAAAAAGTTACAGAAAAAAGAATACAGTTTTTAACTTACGTTGTGGATGGTACAACTGATTTCATATCTTCAGATGTGATATCTATGTATTATTTAACACAGTATAATGTAACTGGGTTAGCCAGTACTAAAAATCCTATAGTTAGAGCCACTATAGATAAAAAGATTTATCTTATAGAAGAACTTAAATTAGTTGTATTTGACAGTAATGGTAATATAGTACAAGAGGAATTAGAAACATTTGACACAACAAAAGAAGGTAGTATTAGTACTAATTTTATAATTTCCGTACCAGAACCAGGAACTTATAGTTATAATGTACAATCTAAAAGATATTATCCACTTATAAATGGTTCTGAAATTAGTACAGAAAGAAGTACTAAATCAATAACATTTACAATAGATAAAACAACTTTTTATTCACCATATAACACTAGAAGGATGAGACCTGGGTCAAATTCTGGAGGTTATTAAGAATAGAATAAAAAATTATAAACAATATTTATAATAAAACAAAAAAATTATGAGTTATATATTAAAAGACACGTCACAAGGAATAATATCTGTAAAACTTACAGACGCTGGTAGAAAAAAATTATCTAAAGGACAATTAAACATAGAACTATTTCAAATAGGAGATAGTGAATACTGTTATGATTGTAATGGTAGATTACCATCTTTAAATAGTGGGGTTAATATAATGCAGGCTAATTTTAACGCACAAAACTTAAACCCAATTCCAGAAAAAAATAAGGCACACGTAAAGTATCCACTACCTATGACTAGAACGGCACCTAACCAGTTGTTTGGAGCCGCTCAAGCTGCACATGATTATGAAGAAGTTTTTAATAGAGCAGCACAAAGAGGTTTCTATAGTGGTAATACTGGAACAACATGTGCATTTTCAGCTATGACAGGTTCTGCATATACATTAAACTCTAATTTCTTTTTCCCACTTTCAGCTATGACCGGTGGTAGTAGAATAACACTTTTATCAGCAAATACATTCCAAAATCAAGCGTTTTCTGCTGGAACATTACCTGGTTACACACCTGTTGTTGGTGATATTTTAGGTGTAACATATTTTTTCCAGAGTGGAGCTACAGGCACAACTAGTTGTCACGCTTTACCTTGTACTGGTGGTTCAGCACAACTATACTATCAAATTATTGGTGGAAATAGTACCTCTGGTAGAACAGGTAGTTCTTGGTCTGGTAGTACAGCTAAACCTTTATGGTATACACTAGATAGGGCATTACCAAACTTTATGGATTACTCGGCTTCAACTGGAGCTTATGCTGTAGATATAAAACAATATTCAGGTAAAACAGGTACTTTAGTTGGGGCGTGTGTAAAAGTGTTCCCTAATGTTACCGGGGGTACCTATTCTGCACAATCAACCAATCCAATGTTGACATGGTATGGGGCCGCACAACCGACACCTTATTGGTCCCCAGGTTCATTGTCTTTTGAAAATAATTGTGATGTTTCTGTAAAAGATGTTAAAATTTGGAATATGAATATAAACTGGACAGAACAAGTAGCGGGGGTCAGAGACTCAAGTGTTGGTGAAGGTTTTGAAACAGTAGATTATTATGGTTCTTCAGGGTACTGTGGTACAAAAGAATATTTAGGATATCGTAGTAATACAGGTCAAGTAGATACTGGAACTGTTCCAGACACATATAACCCAACAATGAAAAGTTCTTCATGGTATTATGATTCTTATAAAAATCCTAGAGTAGTAACACCAAAAAGACAAAAAACAATTGCTATTTTACACTATACAAATCAAACTATATCCAACTTTTACGGTGAAAAATTTGCACAACTACAAGATACTTCTACAAAAATAGACATAGGTAAAGCTAAGAATTTTAGAATATGTATGCCTAATTTAATGTGGCATAAAAAATATGTGAGTAGTTTAAAAAATGGAACTTCAGAACAACAAGGTTGTATGGGAGCGACAGAATATGGTCAATGTTTCTATACTGACCCAGCTGGATTTGATATGTTCCCATCACAACCATATGTAATGAAATCTACAGTTAATAATAATATGAATGATGATGGTCTTAGATATTATTATCTATACGATGATAACGCTGGACCGCAAACTACTAATTTAGGACAAACAACAGTGGGACCTAACCCGGTAGGTAAAGTTTGGCCAGATTTAAAAATGGTTACGATTCATGACGAAGAGTTAGTAGCAGCTATGTCTTATAAATCAAATAGGAGTTGGACTTTACCAGCACCTAGAGTTACTAAAATACCAGCTGGTACAAATTGTGCGGGAGAAACATCTAATGTTGGTGTCTTTAATAATAGTTCTGTTGATGAAACACTTTATTTAACTTATTTACTTGAAAGTAATAGTGGTTATACTACTGGTTTACATTGTAACTATTATGTCCCAGTAACTAACGTACCAAATGCTGACCCAGTTGATTTAGAAATTGATTTTGGTGAAGAATTTCCTTACCTAAAACCTTTTGATTTAGGTGGACCAGGTAATATGTCTGGTGGTACAGGATGGCAAGCAAACAGGATGCATTTACTGTATCAAGTTGTTAATCCAGGTGAAGACCCTAACCCTAATTTATGGAAAAAAGTTGACGTAACCAATCAAATAGGTGGTACTAATAGTACGTTTAGGACAGGTGCTACAGCAAATGTACCTTTCAGTGGGTGTCAATTAAGTAGTGCTTCTACGAAGTTTTATTTAACAGATTACCTAAAAAGAGTAGCGACAACATACCAACTAAACGATTATATAACAATACCTTCTGCATCAACAACAACCGGAGCTGCTAATTTAACTGGACCAGAAACTTTACAGTTTGGAGACGAATATTTCTTTAACGGTCAATTACAAACCGACATCATGGCTACAATATATGAAATGAAATATAATGTAAATTTAGCCTCAACACAATTTGGTGGTGGTACTGTTGGACAAGGAACTTCGTTAAACCCTACTTGGGAAAGTCATTATGAAAAAAATGGCACCTACCCTTCATTTAGTTATGTTACAGAGATAGGTTTATTCGATAATAAAGATGGGCATCCGGATTTAATGGCTATAGGAAAATTACAAAGTCCTGTTAGAAGACAAAGTGCACAACAATTTGTTATAAAAGTAGATTTTTAATGGGATTTATATCTACAGCAAATACTAATACTTTAGAGGTAAGTCTTACAGATTATGGTAAATCTGTATTACTAGGTAATGCTGGAGGTGGACTTATGGAACAAATTGTAAAGTTTGGACTAAGGGATGGTGATGTAGATTATAGAAGATTTACAGGTAATAGTTCTACACAATCTTATGGTCCTTGTTACGACCAATCACTATCAGTTAATCCAAACATGGTTTCATTATCTGGTGATTGTTTTTATAACTACCCAGATATTAGGGGTAGATATGGTGTAGAAGTATGTGATTTAGCCGTTTTGGATGGGCCTACTACAGACGGTACTACTATTTTATATAACCCACCTAAAACTGGAAACCTGTGGTACTCAACAAAAAAAGACTTAGAATCTAAAGGTTGTTTTGAAAAGGGTGTTGATATAAGAAATTTAGGTTTAAACGAATATGGGTGTAAGTGTTCACAATTTGGAATATATAGAGATGATATAAGTGATAAGGGTGGTGTAAAACCAGGGTACCCAACATATACGGATGTGGTTCAGATGTTTAACTATGTTAAAAACCCTAGACACTTTACAGATGATAATTTTAAAATTGGTGATTTTACAGGTGAGGGTGAAATAAATTGTGATGATTTTTGTTGGGTAGTTTCATGTTATAAAAAAGGAATAAATGAAACAAATGGTGGTTTAAGAGGTGAGATGACAAATTACGATAAAGAAAATTTTAAAACTATGATGTTAAGTTTAGGGTGTAAGTGTGAAGGTTACATACCTAAACCAAAAGTAACTCAGACCTTTATATGTCCAGCTAATAAACAAGTTTACCCTTTAACAGATAGAAATAAAAAAATGTGTGAAAATTTAATGAAAAATTTAACAAATAAAATAGTTTTACCAAGTAATCAAAACAATAGAAATGGTAATAATACCAACTCAACTTTACGAGTTGGTCGTTACTAAAGTTTATTTACTAATGAAAACTAATAATTATAATAATTATATAATAAGAACAATATAACTTATGGGATTTGTATCATCAGCATCTTCAGTTTATTTAGACGTACAACTAACGAATTACGGTAGAGGCGTCGTATTAAGCGGGGATTTAAAAACAAGAATATCAAAATTTAGTCTATCAGATACTGATATAGACTATAGACTACCAACTAATACAGGACACACAGCGGTTTCACAAGCTGGTTTTATTCCTGATGTTAGTGGTAACCATGTAGATTGTGCAAGTGGAATAAATGACGGATTTAAATGTTCATCATACTTACACCAAACAGTTACTCCTATAGATAGGGGAGAAGAAGATGTTCAAGTTGTTGTGGGTATCGATAAAGATTTAACAGGTCAAAAAACCTACTACTCAAATGTAGAAGTTGAGGTTTATATGCATGACTATTATGCTCTATGTAAATTACTTTCACATATTTACGCTGAAGACCATAAATTGTTATATGAAAATTTAGGTGGTGGTGGAAGTTCTACATATACACAATTTAATGATACATTCCTAACTTCTTTCTCAAGTACATCTTCCATATCTTCAGGAACTTGGAGTAAACAAAATATTAAGTCAGCTTTAGAAATGATAGATACTAAACATAGAGGTCAATTTGTTGATTTTTGGGATTGTGTTAATGTTAATTATCCTAATTTAGGTTTAGTTGAAGAAAAAATTTCTATAACCTCATCAGACCAAATCTACATGAATAATGCGGCAGCGGTAACAGGTAGATTATCATTACGTAGTACTATAGGTGTAGGAAATAATTACGAAACTATACAAAAAACTACACATTCAGGTTTACAAACTTTAAAAGGTAATACTGTGGGTGTTTCCACATCTCCATTTACTGTGGCTTTTTCTAGTGGTGAAAAAACTACTAAACAAGGTGCTGGTCCAGCTGGTATAGGATTTACAACTACAGAATTTGGTTATTTGGTTTTAGGTGGTGGTGTTAATTGGGGAACTAATTCAGGATACAAATATTACCCATCTGCATTTCCAGATTATAGTGTTGATTATAATTACGACACTACTAAATATTTCTTAGGTTTTGTACATCCGGTTGAATTTGAAAATGCACCTGAACTAACAGCTCAAGTACCTACAGGTTTAGGGTCACCAGTAACAGTTAAAGGTTATGATGAACAAGATTTACAGGCAAAAAACACTTATGGTGTTGTTAAAACAGTTTTACCTACTTTAAAATACGCTATAACAAGACCACCAATAACACCTAATACAAATACTGAAGAAGAAGAACAAATAAACCAAGTTTCAAATCTATATGAACAAGCTTATGATAATTCTAATAGTAGTGCTAGTAAAAAATACTCAAACTTCTATTATCCAATAAAAGGTAATAGAGCAGACAACATTAAAGAATTAATTAAAACAAACTTACCAACAATACCTGAATATCACCAATCCACATTTACTGACCATACAATGGATACTTTTTCATTATTGGGTACAAATCTAGAATATACAAATGTTACTGTTGGTACTAATATGATTGGTGTTGAAGGTAATACAGTTCCTTCAGTAGAAAAACTATACACTATAAATGCTGAAGATGTTAAAAATGGTAAACACTATTATAATTGGTTTGGAAGAATGATGATTGAAGGTGATAAATTCTTCAAAGCGATAGCTGATAATTACAATAACGGAAATAACACTTACCCTACTCATGTTTCACAATATAGTGCAAGAACAGGGACACAAGGAAGTGCTGAAGAAATAGATGACTTTAATGTTAAAATACCTATGGAGTTTAAGTTGTATTCTGAAGAAAACCCAAAAGCTTTACCAGCTACATGTAAGGTTACTATAGTTTACAATAAAAGAGCTGCAAAACAAAGTATTGGTTATTCAGGATTTAGTGATTTTGCTAGTGGAGACCCACACGTACCATATTGGAGAGTTTACGATAGAACTATACCTGTGGGAGCCAGTGCTTATAGTGATAGAAAACCAAGGTTTTACGGTGAAAACGGAGAAACCATAAACGCTTATACCTCAGACCCAACAGACGTTACCACAGCTGGTAACGCTACTACAGGTAAGAGGATATTTAGAAAAGTTGTAGCTGGAGGAACAGTTATATAAAAAAAAATTAAAATGGCTTTAAATAGTAATAACCAGTTTGAAAACTTTGTAAATGGAGCTCCATTAACACATAGTACTAATTCACCAGTTAGTCTAGAACATGTAACTCCTTACAAATACCAAGACGATAAAACAATGGCGGGGGTAAAAAATGTTGGAGCTTATGCGGGTGAAAGACAATGTTGGAAACAAAGTTCTAATTACACCTCACTATCAACAAATAAAATGAAACATAGTAAATTATTTTTTGTATTGACAGAAGATATTTTAAATTCACCAGACGCATTTCAATCCACCCAGTTAGATACACCAGCAAACAATACGTTCCACCCAGGAACTGTATTGGGTCTTACTTTCGCAGGTAGAGACACATTAAGATATGTACCTAGCATTAATCCACAAGTAGATAAATTCAGTTAATTATGCCTATATTAAAAACAATACCAAGCAGTTCAAAAAAAATAGAAAATAATGTTGTACCATTTAGTGGTAACGGATATACTACAGTTAGTGGTAGTAATCTAACATTTACAACAATACAAAGAAACCCAGATAACGGAAGACAATTCTCAAATTTATATAGTTCTTTTAAGTTACCTGTTACTAGTAATAGTGGAAACACGTGGCCTGGAATACCTAATAATTCTTATTTTAGTGGTTTAAATCAAAGTGAAGCTATTGTAGTTAAAATAGCTAAAGATACTTATGGTGAATTAATAGATGGTAGAACCATACATTTAGTAATTCCTACAGGGTATACTAATGGTGCTACGGCCAATGGTGCTTCAGGTGGTACAATAGATATTTACAGTAGTTATATTAGTGAAGCTAATTGGTCCTCAGATAACCACGCTTACGCTGCGGGATTCGGTCATTCTGTAAACCCTACTAGTGCTGACGTAGGTAAACCAAGTACTAATATAGCTTTTTTATTTACAGATAGTGTAACTAACAATGACGGTGATTACACCACACCATCAAATAGTTGCTGTACTACTTGGGCTGATGGATTCCCAACAACTTGGGCATACGATAGTGGTACTGAACCTTCAGACCCACCAGTTGGTTATGAAAATGGTAATACAAACTACTACAATATGGGTATTAATGCTACAACTAGAAAACCACCTGTTAATGTTACACAAAGTGGGGACAAACCAGTAGGTATTGCTTATCTAGATAAAGGATTTTTAGTTATAACTGACCCTACTATTGTGGAATGGTTTTTCTATTCTGGTTCATCTAGTGGTGCGACAGGTTACCCATACGGTTCACAAGGGGAGGGTTCTTACACTGGAATGACACAAGTTACGTTTACATCTTCTACTTCAGCTAGATGTGAATTTTTTACATTTGAAAAAGAATGGTTATTAAGTGTTGATTGTGTTGCTAATAATGGTGAATTTTTCTCCACAGAAAATGTAACAGCCTCACCAGAAATACAAAATGGTGCTGGTGGAGCCATGACATCAGTTCCAGGTGTTTATAGTCTTACCGGTGGCACACAAAATTACAGTGCTTATATAACAGAAGTAGGGTTATATGATAGTCAAGATAATTTAATAGGTGTAGCTAAACCAGATAGGCCTATAGCAAAGGCAGCAAATACCACACAAACCTTTACTTTGAAGTTTAAATACTAGATATTTTGTCTATGGCAAAAGTAAAAAACACACCAAAGGTATTAGGGTTGGACGTGTCAACTAAAACAATAGGTTGGGCACTGTTTGATTATTCAACAAAAGAGCTGTTAGAATTAACACATTTTTCACCAAAGTTAAAACCACTACCAGAATCTAAAACTGAACAATTATTATTAAAATCAGATTCTTTTAGAGAGGTAGTTGAAAAATATAAAGGAGTTGGTATTACTAAAGTTGTTATAGAAGAACCTTTACTAAACTCTAATAATATTTTTACAGTATCAGTTTTAATGAGGTATAATGCTTTTATTATGAAAACAATTCATGATGTACTGGGTGTTATCCCAGAACTAATTTCAACATACAACTCTAGAAAATTTGCTTTTCCTGAATTATTTGTTGAAAATAAAAAAGGTAAAAAGGTTTTATTTGGTGGGTATGAAAAAGGTTGTGATAAAAAACAAATTATTTGGCAAAAGGTATCCGACCAACAACCACATATAGATTGGAGTTATACCAGAAACAACACACTTAAAAAAGAGAATTATGATATGACTGACGCTTACACTTGTGTGTTAGGACATATGCAAAAAAATAAACTCTGGTAATTGATAACCTATAGATTCTTTATTAAATTTATATTATGGAAGAATCAGAACTTATAGTAGAATTACTAACCGATATATTAGGAAATCCAAAAAATCATTATTATAGTAAAGGACAAATATCTTTTGATTGCCCTGTTTGTTCTGATATGAAAGGTTTAGATGGTGGTGATGGTAAGGGTAATTTAGAAGTAAACTATGTAAAGGGTGTTTACAAATGTTGGTCTTGTTCAGAAACTCACAACACCCATGGTCGTATAAATAAATTATTTTGGAAATGGGGTAATAAAAAACAAAAACAAACTTGGGATTTAATAAGTCCTGATGAATTTAAAGTAAAATCTAAAAAATACGAAAAAATTAAATTACCAGAAGATTATATATCTTTTGAAAAAGGTAATAAACTAACTATCCCATATAAAGAAGCTATAAACTACTTACTAAAAAGAAACATATCTTACGATACCATGTTAAAACACTCAATAGGGTATACAACACAAGGTATTTATAGGGGTAGGGTCATAATACCATCTTTTGATGAAAACGATAAGATTAATTATTTTGTAGCACGTTCTTATATAAACCATAAAATGAAATATAAGAACCCAGAATTCCCTAAAGAAGAAATAATATTCAACGAATCTAAAATAGATTGGGATAAAGACGTTTATTTAGTGGAGGGTGTTTTTGATATGTTATTTTTAGAAAACTCTATACCTATATTAGGAAAAACAGTATCAGATAAATTATGGTCAACACTTTATGATAAATGTAAGTCAAAAATTATTATTTGTTTGGATGGGGATGCTTGGGATGATGCTCAAAAATTATATAGAAAATTAGATGGTGGTAAACTTAATGGTAAAGTAAGACTTATAAAAATGCCTAAAGATAAAGATGTTGCTGAATTAAAAGGGGTGGATGGACTGAAAGAAATTACACTACTTTAGAATATTCATTATTTCCTCTCTAAAATCATGACACTTAAAAACTTTATAATTGTCATTTTTCTCATTAACCCAAACAATATAAGAATCACCTAATTTAAGATTAGTATTTTTCTCAACAATATATTTGTAAGTTGAAAGTTGGAGAGAATAGGTATTAAGTTCACAAACATCTAGATGACCAATAGGGTCTTTAAATTGTTGCCATTTATTTTTATCATCTATCTTCTTGTTGGTTTTCCAATCCCATATTTCTAACTTACCAGACTTTTCATTCCAAAATAGTTGGTCAATCATACCACATAAACCTAATTCTTTATCACCAACAACAACCTCGGCTCTAACAGGTATTAGTTTACCATAAGAATCATCATAAAACTTCTTAAACAACTCTATAATCTTTTTTACAGCCGCTCTACACTCTAACATGTTTTCTGTACTACCTAAAACTTCAGTCATTTCTTCTTCGGGAAATGGAAATACTTTATTAAATAAATAATTTTCAGCAAAGGCGTGAAACGCTGACCCTTTTTGTGTTGAAAAATCAGCTTTGTATTTCCATTCTTTAAGTATTTCTTCTTTTAATATACCTCGTTCATTAGCTTTTTTTTCAGACCAATAATCACTATCAAAAGGTTGTTTATATTTCCCAATAAGTTGAGTAACAGAAGACATTTTTGTGTCGTCCATATAGTACTTATGTTCCTTATCGTGAAATTTTATATTATTAAATTTTGCTAATTCTCTTGTAATTTCCATATTTTAAGTATAAGTAAAAATGTAGGTAAGGAAAAGGGTTAGATTATACCCATTGCTTTTTTGACGTAATATTCAGCTAATTCACTATGACCACCAATACTCCAGTAATCAATATCATCAGGGTCTACGCCATATTGTTTATAGTCATAGATAGTAGCTAGAGTACCATCAGGAAATTTAATTCCCCACTCCAACTGTACTTTATCATCGGCACTACCTTGGTCCCATGTAGCTGGACCAAAAACCTCCTCAATGTCTTTTTTATAATACCCATCCAATTCACCCTGTCTACTAGTACCACCTAAATTAAAATTACTAGTTTTAAATGGAAATGGTGAAGGTATTATTATCTCATCAAAATTCTCTTTCATAAACCCCATCTCATCTCCCTCTGTAGTTGGATTATTAGCCATATTTTGTTTAAATAAAGCAAGTACAAATGGTTTCTCATTTTCACTATACCCATATAATCTATATACCGGTTCTATAATTTCTTCCATTACTTCTCTGTCCCATCTATACGATTTAGGAAAACCTTCGTATACATCTGATTGTTTAGGCCCAAAATACTCCTCTTCAAAACCCTCCTCAATCAACCAAGGAGCTCGTCCAACCATATCTTTTAACATTGTTCTTATTCTTCTCTCCTCAATGTCCTTTTCTTTTAATTTTTCAGCTTGATGTTCTGTAATCTTAATTTTTATTGAGGATTCCACAACTGGTTCTTCTTCACTTTCACATTCTTTCCTTGGTATGTTTAGTGTTGCTATAGGGTCATCAATAAAGAAATAACCTCTACCGACAGGTAAATCACTCCCATCACCCCAAGAAAATCCAGTTTGATATGTTCCCTCAACCTCACGCTGTCTTCCAGATACAATTGCTTTCCCATCTAAAGTACCATAACCAACCCAATCTAAATTTTGTTTTTGTCTTATACTTAAAGAAAGACTACCAGGAGCAATCCTATACGCACCACCCTCTTCACAAGTCTTTAATGTTGTTTCTGCTTGATGAGCAATTGCAGCAACCTTTTTAACTTGACATGTGTATATATTACTACCTTTAGTGACTATTAAATCAATACCTAATAATACATCAATAGGGTCACCACCCCCACCTTGGTGAATAATTTCATACCCATTTTGTCTTAATGCGTCAGCAACAAAATTTTCTACTTGTTCACCTTGTTCACTATAGTATGTTGCCCATTTATCATATTCAGTATCGTCTTTTAAAAAGGCATCAAATATAGCACCTTCTTCATATGTTTGTAACTCTTGAACAACACGCAACAAAGTGGACTTATTATTAGATTTTAATTCCCCAATAATTTGTGCAACTGTATCCCTACCATAATAGTGTAAAATTATATCTGTTATAAATTTGGAGGCATCAGCATAATTACCATCGAGTTTATTTACACTTAACCATTGTTTTACATCACTATCATCTACATCATATAAAAAAGCTTGGTCTTTTAGTCTATCTTTAAATTCTAGTGGTGTACCATTTTTATATGTAGCTCTTTTACCTGCTGTTAAATCATCTAAATGTTCAGGCCATCTATATAGTTTGTTTGGGTCTATAGCGTGTAACTTATCTAAAACATCGTGAACCCTCTTTATTTCCTTCTCACCAACAGCATCAACCCACTTATCTTTTTTATGGTTTACTATAGCACTAACTAAAGGAAACATAATACTTTGTTTATATCTTTGTTGATTACGGTTTAACTCATAACACAACTCAAAAACAGGACGCATTTCATCAGACATGATTACCTTAACACCCTTTTCTTTACCAACCCTATTTAATTTTCTATTTTGAGCGTTGTCTACATAGTAAGTTGGTTCAGTATCACTATAGTAAGCTTTACAAGCTTGAGGTATCACTGGTTTGTTTTGTTCTTCTAACAAAGACAATGATTTTATTTGTTTTTCATTTAGAATAATCTTCATACTAATAAATATTTGAAAGATGTGGTAATTTTACTATAATTATAACATGATAAAAACTATAGTACATTATTCAGACTTACATCTTAAATTATACAAGTATCACGAAAGAGATAGGTCTATATT
>Ga0098038_1000006_pt1 | contig 94486 bp, 82 predicted proteins | sample 5B_taG_FD_75051 | JGI IMG/M metagenome (GOLD analysis project Ga0098038, IMG submission 75051) | Marine viral communities from the Subarctic Pacific Ocean - 5B_ETSP_OMZ_AT15132_CsCl metaG | ecosystem: Environmental > Aquatic > Marine > Oceanic | place: Pacific Ocean | collected 2015-01-08 | reverse complement strand
TTTAACAATTAGGTCTACAATCCAATGAGTATGTGAAGGAGTTCTTAATCTCTTATCAGGTTCTTTATATTTTACTATAAAATCCAGGTCAGGGTTTTCACCTCTAAACCCCTGGAAAATAGCTACTATTGTCCCGTCTCTCATGATGAATTGGTTACTAGATTCTACTCTAGGGCCATTTTTTATTTTATATTGTAATTTTTCCATATTATTTATTTTATTCTAAAGGATAATCAGTTTCGTTAGGACAAGGTGAGTGTCTTAATTCATACACCCAACCACTATCAGAGTTTTCATTAAAGACTTTTATCATTTTTTTTGCCTTTTTTTCACTTTTAAGTTCTAGTATCTGACTTAATCCATCTGTCATTAAGATATGAACGGTTTTCCCAGTCTTATCTTTCATTTTTTTTATAATATTATATCCCATTTTATTTTTTTTAATTACACTACAATTATACGAAAAAAAAATTAAATAGCCAGTTTATATTGTATTTTTTTTTACTATATTTTTAACATGGGATGTAAAAATTGTAAAAACAAAAAAAGTGTTATGAATAATACTAGTGATAATAGTAAAATAATTTTTGTTACTCTGGGGGTGATTTTTATTCTAATCCCATGGGTTATGGGACTAGAAAAATTATTTTATATGGTGAAGGATTTTATTCTTTCACTTTTTTAAAATTACCCTCTTGTTGTAATTTATGTAAAACTTCAATCTGTTCCTCGGTTATATTTTTAGGGTTTACAATTTTTAACTTAACTAATAGGTTACCAGGCCACTCACCCATTTCTTTCATTCCTTTACCTCTTAACTGATAAACCTTATCTGAATCTCCTAATGAGGGAATATCTATTTTTACTGACCCATCAAAATGGGGTATAATAATTTCAGTACCTAATAACATGTCTAGTGGACTAATATTAGCTGTATAAATTATATCTTTACCCTCTAATTCAAACGTTTGGTTGTGACTTAACCTTATCTCTACAAAAAGGTTTCCTTGATTACCTTGGGGTGATTCGTCCCCATATCCAGGATAACTCATTCTTTGTCCTGGTTTAATATCTGGTGGTAGTTTAAATTTAAAAATTTGTTCCTCCGCTCTAAGTCCATGACCTACACAAGTCCCACATAAATTTTTAGGAGTTTTACCTTTACCATTACAAGAAGGACAGGTTACGGATTGTATATTTCTAAAAAAATTATTCCCTGTCATCATTTGTATCCTACCTTGTCCATTACATTTACCACACAAATTCCATTCTCCTCCAGTACCATTACAACTAAAACATCTTTTTTTTCTACTGTATTTTATCTTTTTTTCTTTGGAGAAATATATGTCTTCTAAGGTTACATGTATTTTTAGATTTAAATCTTTACCGTGTCTAGGAGTAGGTCTTTGTTGTTGTTGTGTTTGATTAAAAAAACTATTAAAGATATCATCCATACCTGGGCCACCCCCACCAAATTGATTAAAAGGATTAGTTTTTTTATCATCATATTCTCTACGTTTTGATTCGTTTCCCAGAGTATCATAAGCTTCAGATATTTCTTTGAACTTATTTTCATTCCCACCCATATCAGGGTGATGGGTTTTAGAAAGTTTACGATAAGTTTTTTTTATTTCTTCTTGACTTGCGGTAGTGTTAATACCTAATATTTTGTAATAATCTTTCATATGGTAAAAAAATATAAAATAGTTTTAATTCAGCATAATAATGTTAAAAAAGTTCTGGCTACGTCTAACGTAAAAAGAAACATTTATTCTAAGTTTAATAAATTTCTCAAAGAAAAAAAGCCTATATTCCCTGTTAATTACACAAAAAGAAAAAAGACCTCTTTCGAGTTAGGTGTGATAAGTACCGTAGAGAGTAAATCAAAAATTTATAAAAAAGATGAATTAGGTAGAAATGTTGAGGTTGTTTTAAACTATTCTCCTTATTTTTTGCACGAATTCAGTGACTATTGGATGGAAGAAAAAATTTATGACCATCAAACTAAAAAACGTATTTTTTTTAAATCTTTTATTGCCACTTACACTAAAAGTAAAAACATAAAACATATTTTCACACTTAACAATAAATTAGTAGTACAAGAAAACGATAAATATTTTTTATTTTCTCTTAAAACTACTGATGATAGTCATAGATTTTTAGATTGTATTAAAAAACATTTATATCAATATGGAAGAAGTGATTGTTTATTAGTTCCTGACACAAGCACCGTTCAACGTAAAGAACTCTATAAAGTATTGGTGGGTAAGGGGTTCGATAAAAAAATGTTATATAAACATTTTACCTATTAACTCTTAATAATGGTAAATTTAATATTATCTATATAAACTATATATCTAGAATCTAAGTCAGAAGAGATTACCTTTGTGATGTTAGTGACCTCTTTAACAGAATTATAATAAACCCCTTCACCTAACTCTAACTCTATACTTATATTTTTTATATTATTAGATATAAAATTAAAGGATTGAGATATAGATGCTAGTTGTGAAAGAAACTCTTCATTTTGTCTTTTATCTTCTGCCATTTACTTATTTTTTTAGGTGTTTTAATTTGGTCCAATAATTCTTCTCGTGAAAATTTTTGAATTTCTTTTATAAATTGTTTTTTGTGAGAGACTAGTTCTCTTTTATCTTTCCCTATCTCTCGTTCAAACCACCTCTCTAAGTCACCTTTTTTACTCATCTAACTTTAAATTAGTTTTATCGGTTGATTCAATCGGTTCTTTATCTGTATCGGAAAAATCAAAAGCTAATGAACGTAATGAAGATACTTCGTTTTCTTCAAATATTTTTTGTAGCTCTAACATTTTAGTATCTAATAAATCTCTTTTTTCTTCATTTTCTTTATTCCATTTAACCATAGCTTGTACTGTTTTTTCTACCATCATAATCCCATTTTCATTTTTTTCACCATAAAAGGTAATCAACTGGAATTGTTCATTACTATCATTTACTTTAGTTTGTACTTCACTACCTAGAGACTGTATGAGTTTTACTACCTCCCAGTGAGAGGGTAGTTTTAAGTCTAACATAAAAGTACCTTCATGAGTCCTAATACTATGAAAAAACTCACCATATTTAGATATTTCTTGTGATAACCCCATATTTTATGATATTAAAAATGTTAACCAATACGACATACTTACACCCAGTAATAATTTTTCATAATTATTTAGGGTGAATGGTCTAATGTTAGCCGCAAAAATAGCAACCGACACTTTATAAGTGTAGTGTACCATAGTTAGTGAACAAAATATAAAAATTAAATTATATACCCATCCTTCCATTTTATTAGTCTTTAGATTTTTCTAATATATCTTTTCTTAAATCTTGCATTAAAGATTTTAAAGCCTGTGCTGTTTTTCTAGCTCTTACTCCTGCACTTTTATTTTTGTTAGTGTAGAATTTATTTGTATCCATTTTTAAAGAGTCTACAGCTTCTGAAATTTTTTCAAGTATTTCCATTTTTTTCTAATTTAGTTGTGTTTATGTACGATTCAAATGTGGTGTATACATTTGATATATCGTTTATTTTTATAATTATTTTTTCTGTTTTTTTTATTTTCTTTTCTATATCCATAGTGTTATCATTCAATAACATTTCTAATTCTGATTCTAATTTTTGTTTAGTGAGAATCGCATTATTTTTGAATATTTCAATGTATCTATTAATCATACCTTTACTAGTTTTTATTAATTATAGATAAACTATGGTTGAGAGTCAACTATAAGTGATTTATCTAATATTTTATATATGTCTGCTAATACGTCTAATTCATTTTTTGTTTTTTTTATAAACAACTTAAATAACCTATTTAGGTACACATCCATTTTTTCTATACTTTCTTTATCACTATCTTTATAAAAAGACTCACTAAAAAAATTCCAAAAATATTCATAGTGTTCACCTTTCATTTTAAAATGGATATTTTCCTGATAAAAATTATCAATATTTTTTTCCCAACACCATGTAAAATGACCTTTTTTATCTTCTAAGGTAATAATAGTATCTTCACCTAAAAAAGTGTCTTGTATAAGTAAATAAAGGGAACATATAAAATCAAAAAATAAACCAGATTTTTCTGCACTAATATTATGTGCTCTTAACCATAGGTCCATTTCTTCCATTGTTACTTGTTCAGTAACATATTTTAAAAATTGATTTGGTGTAAATTTTTTCCTTCCCATATTAAAAATATATTAATGGAGAAGAATTCGTAAAGGAAATTACAAGTTTATCATTGTGTTTTTTCAGTATATGACCATAGTTTTTTCATATTGTCCACATCTTTTTTCACATCTTCTTTAACCTGGGTGACTTTTTGTACATCCGGGGTATACCCTCTAAGATTAGTCATACTGGATTTTTGTTTTGCAATTGCAGCTTTTTTACGTTTCATAGTTTTTTGTAATCGGTCTCCTAACTTATTTGGTACCACATTACCCAAGGCTTTACCATCTTTATCTACTTGAGCGTTACCAGTTTCCATAGCTCCACCTAAGTAGTCACTAATCCTATCTAGACTTTCAACACCATTAGCATCTTGTAGTCCCATACCCCTAAAGTCATCAATAAAGTCTTCTTCTTCAGGTGTGTTTCTATACATTGGTGATTTATAATCTGTTTTAGAATTATTTTGGTGTGGGAACTCCGGATGACTATTATTTTCAATATCTAAATAGTCTTTCATTTTTTTATTTACCGATTTTACAAAGTCGGCACCTTCTTTCCCAGCCTCTTTATGAGCAGTATCAAAAGTTTTAACTGCTGTATTACTTTTAAATCCAGAAACATCCTTAAACCCTGTCTGTGTCTTTAGGGGTTTTTCTGTATATTGTTCTTTAAGTTTGTTTACTAATCTATTTTTTAGTTTTTCTTTAACATTTTCGTTAAATTGTAAGGGCCCTCCTGATTCGTAGTTATATCCACTTCCTTCACCTACATTAGGGAAAGGTCCTTGAGAACTAAAATTATATGGGTCTTTTTCCCCTTCTATATGTCGTTTGGAGTACGATAAGTCGGTTTCTCCAAGTTCTTCATCTACTATTTTTTCTACTTTGTTCTTTATTACGTTTTTAGCTACCTCTTCTTTAACCACTTTTTTCATTATGGATTCAACTTCACTTTCATTCCATTGCATTGGTGCAACAAACGCACCAGAACTCCCACTTCCTGTAGCTTCCTCTACTTCTTCTTCTTTATTGTCAGAATTTTCTTTTTGTTTTGCAGCGTCTATTAGTTTTTTATATTTCTTGTTAACGGCATCTATCATTCTTTTAACCGCTGACTTAGGGTGACCGTTAACTTCTGTTTTTATTTTTTTTATCTCTTTTTGTCTTTCAACTTCTAAATCTATAGCTGTTTTATCATTTTTGTTTTCTTGTTCACCAAGAACTTTATGCCACCCACTTTTAAATCCAGCTTTTTCACTTTTTTGGGCAATTCTGTGTGGATGTTGACCTTTGGAGTCTGCATAGTTCATTATTTTACCTTCGTTACTAATGACTGCACCTTGGTTATCTTGTGTTTTTGCATGGTTTTGAGTGCCCACTCTCTCAACAGCTTTTCTTAAAACATCTTCTAATTGAGGGTTTTTACTTAATATATCTGACATAATTAATTCTTTTTATATAAATATCTATTCATACTTATTTGTCACACCTTTTGGGTTCATTGTAAAAATTTTTCCTATAGGTGTGTTCATTTTAGCGGTACCCACTAAAGATGTTATTGGAGATTTATAAAGTGACCTCCTTATTATTTCTTCAATTTCTTTTTTTATAAGTTCTCTTATATGTTCTTTTTTCTTTCCAGTTTTTTTAGAAACCTTATCAACCGCTTCTTTCATTATTTTTTTCTCTAATACTGAAGAAGTTAATTCTAAAGCGTTAATATCACCTTGATTACAATAAGGGAAGGTAGAGCATTTTTTCTTTACTTTTACAAATTGACCTCCTGGCCATTGTGTTTTAGATGCTCCTCTCCAATTTTTTTTATTTTTTGCGTACCCTAAAGGTCCAACATATGCACCTGCTGATGCAGAAGTAGTAGCTTCACCCATTTCTTGTTCTACATCATTTGTATCACCAATTTCACCCATTTTTTGAGAGTCTGGTTTACAGATTTCGTCTTCACTACAATAATACATCCCTTTAGGACATTTATTTTTTCCTTCTATATCATGACCAGCATTTAGGAGTTGGTTAAATAGGAATGCGTCACCACCTTTCATGGCTATTTGTGCACCTCCTTGTTTGACAGCTTTATCCATATTTTTTTCAAAGTTAGATTTTACACTCATTATTTTGCTCTTTTAATTTCTGATTGCCAAAAACTTCTTCTAAACCAGAACGCTTTATATAGTTCCAGTAAAACATTAGACATTAATTCTATCATATCACCTCTAAACTTTTTGTCTTTAAGTTCTAATTGAATCATTTTTTTTAATTCGTTTTTATATTGAGGTTTTTTCATAAAATCCTTAATCTCTTTACGAATTAGTCTTTCTATCTCCAGTTTGTCTGTTTTAGTGAGTGCCATATCTATAAATATTACTTAACATTAGATACCACCCAAGAAGCACCAACAATTGTTGCGGCTCCTAAAAAAAACTGAAATCCTGGTCTCTTAAACCACTTTGGTTCTAACTCTTTAGTTAAATCGATGTATAATTCTATACGTTGGTCTAATAGATTTGTTTTTTCTGTAAGAAAAGCAATATGTAAACTATCTTGTTCGTGTAATTTCCTATAATTTAACAATTGTGTGTTAAGTAACTTAATTTCTACTTTTTGTAAACTATCGGTTTGTTCATACACTTGGAATAGTGAATCTATTTTTATCATCTCCTTATCCGTAAACGTATTCTGAGAAAATAGTAGTGTTGGTAGACACAATAATAATATTAATATTAATTTTTTCATTATTCTTTTATTATAGATTCAGCGTCTACTTCAATGTCATAAACTTTAAAGTAGTTTCCTTCAGAAGCTCCACATAAATTCCCAAATGAACAAGACCAATTATATAAATTTTGTTTAGAGCCTGGAGCCCATGGACCTTTTAAATCTTGCCATTGACTTAAAACTAACCAGTATCCTTGTTGTCTTCCTTGTTCCCAACGTTTAATTTGGTCATCATCAAAAGTAGAACCATCAAATCCTGGACCCATTTTATAAACTACAGTAGAAATAGTGTCTTGTGAAAAAGTAACCGTCATACCATTAGAATCCAAATCAATAATAATATCTACTGGGTCACTTAATTTAATGCCGCCCCATGATACTAATCCTTGTTTTGGTGTTAAGTCTGTAAAACACGTATCTTGCGTCGTAGAATAACTTATTTGATAGTTTTGAGGTGCGGAACTACTTCCATCTCCAATATGCATAGTATGTTGGAATACTACATTTTTATTTGTTTCAAAGAAGTCTACTTCTTGACAGTTCCATTGTGGGTTATTACCTCCAGCGTCACAATAATCACTACCTTTAGGTTGTAATGATGGGTTAGTAGGGTTGTTTACCATATAAAAAGTAGAAACAACAAAATTACTAGTTAAGTGACTAAAATCTGCTTTAGCTCTAATTTGTGTAATACTTTTATATCCTTGTTGTGAAACTACTCTACCTGCACCGTCTGAATCAGCCGTACCAAATTGTACTGAATTAGCATTAACGGTTGGTGATGCACCACAAGTTGACCCATCTACATCGAATTTTGGTTTAAAAGTTTGTGAAGTTTTTATATCCTCCACCATTTTATCTTTTTTACAACATTCTTTTTTAGTTGTACAATCTTTTTTAACTGTTTTATTTAAATTGATTACTCCACATCCGAACATTGTTCCGATAAGAAGAAAGGTTAATAGTTTTTTCATTTTTTATTATTTAAGTTTATTTAGTTTAGTTACATGAAAATTTTGATGGACTCGAAGGGTCCGCAACGGATGTACACTCAACTGTTTTTATTTCTAACGTATTAACTATCTCATTTCCTTGTTGGTTATGTGGGTCATTACTCCACACTAATTCATATTTCCAATTTGTATATTCTGACCAGATATAATTGTCCATAGGTCCTGCTCCTTCATTATCTTGATTGCTATACCATAGACCGTCACGAATACACTTTACAGTGCCACCTGGTTCCAATTGATAACTTAACCAAAAGTTTCCTGTCGATGGGTTCGGTTGTTTTAACGAAGCTGGTGGTAGTAATTGACAGTGGAATTCTGAACATTCTGTAGGTAATACTCTACCATTAGGACTACAATTAGATTGAATCTTAACTGAATCTCCAGGAGCAATAACCGTAGTATCAGGTTTATTGATACCCCAAGTTGCTCTAATTGTTTGAGGTTGGTCAGTAGAATTAATGTACATAATCGAAACCTTTACAGGTGCATCCTCTACTTGGATAGTTTCGGTTTTATTTTCTGTGTTTAAATATGTGTAACCAAAATAACCTACTAATCCGATTACAATTAATGCTAAAATTTTTTTCATTGTTTTGTTTTTATAAATTTATTGTTATTGCGAATGTACATAGACCCAAGAGGGATAGAGTTGTAATCTTTATATTCTCTCCCTAATAAGTCGTACATTCTATTATTGTTATTATTAAAATTGTATGAGACATCTTCTATTTCTTCAACAGAAACTGCACCACTACACGTTGCTGGGTTTAAACCATGACTATATAAAGTCGAAGCCATTATACCAGTATCAAAAGGCCATATATCTTGTTCTACTATATCACCATTAGGATTAATCAATATAAATGTTGGGAATGCTTGAATACCATAATCGTTATGTATACTACTAGCATTACATAAATAAGGTACCTCATGACCACCGCCATAAGTATTTTCAAAATCTTCACATTGATTTGTTGTCCCTTCAAGTTCTATCGTCATAAAAAACACATCTCCTGTGTTACACCCGTAATCTTGGAATGATTGTCCAAAGTCAGGAGCTAGGGTCATACAGGTTCCACACCAATAAGCGTGAAAATCAATCGCTACCCATTTACCACTATTTAAAATAGAAAATAAATTGTGGGTATTACCATCTAAATCCGTATGAGTAAAATCTACAGCTGTAGTTAATGGTGTTTGTGAATAACCATTCATTCCCATCCCGAGAATCAATGCTAAAGTTAGTAATAAATTTTTCATATCTATATTTGTTAATTTACTTTCTTCCAAGAACCACTTCCACCAAATGCTCCTAATCCTTCACCTATACCTACTGCTGTAGCATTACCACTAGTACCCCACGTTAATTGTAGTGTACCACCATCTTCAGCAATAAATGCTTCACCAAATGTTGTAGCCTTTAATAATGTTTCTTCACTACCAAAATAAATAAGTCCTTCAGCTTCAATATCACCTATACCTATACCACCAGCACCCCCTTCATATTCATATGTATTACCATCTCCATCAGTAAAAATACATGAAACATGTGAATAAAAGAGATAACCTGCAACATTAATTGTACAATCATAAGTTGTAGTGTTCTCATCACGTTTACCCCATTGTGGTTTTGGTACTAAATCTAGTACTGTATGGTCATTATTTCTATCAGGTGTATTAGGATTTATTCCATGTGCAGCAAACCATCTATCTGCTTTTTTTCTTCTTTGTTTTTTACTTAATTTTTTCATGTTTAATTTTTTATGTTATTACAGTGTTTATTTTATAAGTTTTTAACAAACACAACAAGAACAATCACAAGATTTTTCACAGTTGCATTTTGTACAGGTACATTTTTCCATTTTATTTTTTCTTTAACCTATCTCTCACTGCCTTGGCAGCGTTATTACCCGTCTTCTTTTTAACTACAGGCTTTTTCTTTTTAACATTTTTAATTTCTTGATTTGTTTTATCTATTTTCTTTTTAGTACTAACTTTTTTCTTTTGTATATCATTAATTTTCTTATCAACCTCCTTTGTCTTATTTTCGTTAGATTTAATATCTTTTTTAAGTTTTTTAACTTTCTTGTTAGAATTAGAATTCATAAACCACACTAACCCTAATATAAATCCTAGTATCCCTATAATAAATTTCCATGATTTTTTTAAAAATTCCATACCTTATAGTTCGTTTGCTGGCTCATCCTCCTTATCCATTTCTGTAGTTTTTCTATTGGCTAAAACTTTAGACCATTTAGCTGAAAATATCTGATAATAACTTTTTAGTTTTTCTAGTGTTTCTGTAAACTCCTGGTCTACTTTTGCCATTTTAGACGTAATAAATACACCGTTACTTTCCCCTAAGGAAAAGAAAAACTCAGTATCAAACTTTACTAGTCTCCCACCCCAATCTACATTGTTCTCATATACATTTAAAGGTAAATAATCTACTAAATCAGATACTTGTTCTATAAAGTCATCCATAGTTTCTTGGTAAGTTGTTTTTTCATCATCTGTTAAGTCTAAACTTTCATCGTCAGAACCATGCATGACTATCACACCACCACTTACTTTATATTCTCTTGCTTTTTCTTCTCTTTCTTTTTCCACATCTTTAATGTCTACATCTTCGATGTCTATTTCTTCTTGTTCCATAAGCATTCTAGATTTATTTAAAAGAGATTTCATATCATCGTACTGGTTATCCAGATATTCTCTATAATTTTTAAGTTTTGTAATTTTTTTCATAATATTTTTGTTATTTTTTCAAAATTAAATGCAGGACTTAAATCGGTATAATAATCACTATAGTTACTTCTACAGACTATTCCTTTAAATTTTTCTACACCATCTACTTTTACATTATGTCCTATAAATTCTTTAGGTATTGAAAATTTATCGGTTATTTTATTTAGTAATTCACATAGACTGTTAACCTCTTTCTCTGTATAAGTAGCCCAAAATAAATTACCTCTCCATTTTCTTTCTACTATTTCACCTTTATAAATATTACCTAGCCAGTCACAGAGACGATTTTGTGTTTTACTTTTTTTAAGCCATCCTTCATTTTCTAATAGAATAAAAATACAATTATTATCTACATAAGGGTGACCAAAGAATTTTGTAGGTTTGTCTAACGGTAATATCTCTTCTATAATACCAGTTTTAGAGATTATAAAGTGTGGTAGTTTTTCATAATTACCATTATGTCTTAACTTTAAAGATTTTTTATAATCTTTAATTTTTCTAGATGTATGGCCTAACATTATCTGTTGTTTTACCACTTTACCGTTACTCTCTATATTTTCTATATCGTAATATTTTGTGTCCGTTAACATCTAATATATGAGTTTTTTTTACAGATTTTGTATTATGGTCATCTTCTTCCGGAATTTCAGACATATTCTCTTCACTGGTTAGAGTTTGAGTGGTGTCAGTTAATCTATCTAAAGGAATTTCTTCCTCTTTTTTTTCATTTTTATCTAGTTTAAGAAATTTTTCTAACCTATTCAAATCCTCATCGGTGGGGTTAATAGGTTCTGAAATAACTGGTATTATGTCTTTGTTTTTTTCTTCATTTTCTAACACATCGTAATGTAAACCTTCATTACCATTTTGCCCAATTACATCCATTCGTTTTTCATCTTCTTCTGTATATAATTCTTTTTTGGGTTCCCTATCATTTTTATCTAACTCTCTAGATATTTCTGTTTGACTTAGTTCTTCCATTATAACTTCTCTAGGAATGGTAGGTTGAGGTGAGTAGTGTGGTGAAGGAACTTCCATTTCTTTTTTAGGTTTAATTTGAGCAAAAGCAAAATTAGCTGCTACTACCATTGCAATAGCGAGAGGGTCAAATACAAATATAATAAGTAATAAGAACCAATTAACAACAGTACCCATTTCCTCACCAGTTGTTGCTGCTAGGTATTTTAATGGACCTAATTCTCTTTGTTCTTCGTTATTAATTTCTAATTCGAGTAGTTCTGTATCAATTCTCATTACCGAATCCATTACAGCTTCTAATCTTACATTAATAGTATCCCTATCTGCGATTGTTGTTTTTAATTCTGATTGTAATGCCCTTCTGGTAGAACTAGATGTAGTAGTGATTACCTGTTGTGCCGTTTCATCCCAATATGATACTGATGTTGGATTTGAGAGGGATGTTCTTAAATCGGAAATGGTTGTATTCAACTGTGTCTTTTCTAAAGTAAGGTCTGTCTTCTGTTCTTCAAATCTATTTTGTTTAGTTTGTAATACAATTAATGATTTATCTAAAAATTCAGACTTGGTAGCTGTTTCTTGATATGCTCCTGATAGAAATCCATATATACCTCCAGATGTGATTACCATTAAAACAAATACTGCGATTGATAGGTAGGTTCGTAACCATTTATTTATTGTACCCCAATATTGGTATAGTAGTGAAGCTACAATTAGTTTAGCGAACTCTAATGAACCGGCCATAATTAATACTTCAGTGGTTGCACCGGCAAATAGTTTACTTAAACCGAACACCGAATAAAAAGCAGCACTACCTGAAACAGCTAAAGCTGATAAAGCAATTAAAAATGGAAAGAATCTTTTTTTCATCTATCTTTTTTTAAGATAAATATCACTCAGTTAGGTAGTCAAGTAAAGAATAACTATCATTTCTTAATTTTCTAAGAGCTTTTTCTTTAATTTGTCTTACCCTTTCTTTAGTTAAAGAGAAGTCGTCACCTATTTCTTGTAATGTTTTAGGTACACCATCTAATCCATAATATTCTCTTACTATTATAATTTCACGGTCATCAAGACATTTCATAATACCTTTTAACTCTTTTTTAAGAGTAAATTCATTTTCAAACACTGAATCAGGTCTCATAGAATTTTCGTTTGGTATCACCTCTATTAACATGTCACCGTCTTCATTTATAGGTCTATCTATAGAAATTGTTTTAGGTAAATTAGCTAATTTTTTATCTAATTTAGTTATATTCTCGTCCGTATTTCTTTTTTGCCTTTGTAGTTCTTGTACAATATTAACTGGTAGTCTTATAGTACGTGAATGTTCATTTAGAGATTGGAGGATTGATTGTTTAATCCACCAGACTGCATAGGAAATAAACCTGAATCCTTTTGACCAGTCAAAGTTTTTTATAGCCTTGAGTAACCCAAAATTACCTTCTGCAATTAAATCTGAAAGGGAAATACCTTGTCCTTGGTAGTCTTTAGCTACGGTTATTACAAATCTTAAATTGCCTTCGATTAATTCTTTTTCTATTTTTTCTTTTTCTTCTTGTGTGGTAGAAGGGTCTTGTATTTTAACCGCGAGTTCTTTTTCCCGTTTAGGAGTTAAAACTGTTTTTTTTCTTACATCTCTTAGATAGTGAGATATTTCTTCTTGATTTATGAATGTTTGTTTTGCCATATAATAAAATTTTAATTAGTTTTAAATGTATCCCACAAAAGTAAAGAAAAATTATGGTATACACAAACATTTATTACAAAATGTATACCACAAGAGTTAAGAGTGACATTATGTCAGGTTTATCTTGGTTTTCTTGAATTGTTGCGGGATTTGTTAGTATTGTTACTTTTATTATACGTTGGTTTGGATGATTTGTTACTATTTGTCCTATTAATATTAGATTTGTTATTATTGGTTCTAATATTCGATTTGTTATTATTGGTTCTAATATTGGATTTGTTATTGTTGGTTCTATTAATATTAGATTTATTAGAATTAGTGTTTAACATCGGATTAGTTTTAGATGTATTGTTATTAATTCTAGTATTAGTATTGTTTTTCCATTTAACTGGTACATTGTCGTTATTTTTAACATTTATACCGGTTTTGTTAATATTTTCAGGTTTGTATGTTAAATGTTTTTTATTGTCGTGTCTCCAGTTACCTCGAGGTCTATGGACATGACCATCACTACCTACATGACAATGCACGTGAGTGTGAGTATGATAATGGTATGAAGGCATGTAGTTGTAATAGTACCACCATGGGTAGATATGTTTAAAACCATAATAATAATACCACCCATCATAATAACCCCAGTATGGGAGATTGTTATAGTAATAGAGTCCTACAGTCGGTACGTAGTTATTTTGATAATAACTTAAATTATCATATTCATAATAACCGGTATTTTGATAGTACGGTGTTGAGGAAGTATAGATGTGGCATCCAGATAAAAGGGTCATAATTATAATACCCATTATCAATCCTTTTAACCATGATAACCATAAAGTTTCATAGTCATTAATTCTTAATAAATTTTGTACCTTACCTATCGTTAACTTGTGCCATCTAATAAATTTTTCCATTATTTCTTTTTTGTATAATTATCTATAATTTCTTTTACCCTTTTTACACCGTCCTCTGGTTTTTCAAAAATAGAAACATTTCCCTTTATACCATTTTGGTTACTTACACAAACGTATTGTGTTTCCCCATCATGTTCTATAATTAATTTAGGTAACCATGGTGGTAGATTTAAGTCTTCTACTAAATCTTTGTGTTCCCATAAAAACTTACCTTTTTCAAGAGGACCGTCCTCGCTAGTATCGTTAACATTTTTATCTTCAAAGTAGATTCCGTTTTCTACTAGTTGTTCTTTAAGTGAAAGACATGTTTCACAGTTGTCTTGTGAGTATAGTGTAATTTCCATTAATTATCTTTTTTGTGGTTATCTAAAAATTCTTTTTCTATTTCATTTAAACTATCAATACCTTGTGAGGATATTTTATCTAGTATACTATCTAAATCTAAGTTAATTTTTTGTGTTTTCAACCATTCTTCATAAGAAGGTTTATCCTTATCTAAATTTATAGGAAATTTTCCATGCATTATTATTGGCATCATCATTTTTGCCATGTCTCTAAGAATGTTTTCTCTATCTTTATCTTCTTTAAATAATTTTTGTAATTCTTTTAGTTCCTTATCATCTAATTTAATTTTATTTTTTTTAGGTGAAATTAATTTATTAAATAAGTGTTCCTCCAGTATTGGGTTCATTCTATATGATAACTTTCTAGGTTTAGGCATTAAAAAATAAGTGTTTATTTCTGGTGATAAGAATTCTTCTAATAAACTAGAGATTTCTTCAAAAGTTGACGTGGATGATAAGCAAGCTATCATCATATGTTCTCCGGTAATAAAACTAATTTCTGGAGTATTAATAATAGTATGTAACATATCACTAATATGTGTATATAACTCACGTTCTTTTTCTAGAATTTTCCAATTCCCAAACATAAATAAAAGGTACTGTCTTGTTCTCATAGTTTCTTTTTTAATAAATATTAAATTATAGATATGTTGTCAACTTTTTTAACTGTGATAACATTTTCACCCCACTCTCTAACTAAAGGATTATGTGTTATGAGTAAAATGTTATCAAAGTATTCTCTTAACTTCATAAAAAACTCCCCAACCATTTCTAAATTATCATTACTTACTTTACCAAATACCTCATCAAAAACAGTAACGTTTGGTTTGGGTAGAGAAGATATCTTCCCTAATACCGCTCTTAAAGCTAATGATGAAATAGTTTTTTCGTATCCTGAAGCAGAAGAAAGTGGTCTAGCTAATTCACTATCTTTGTCTACCATCCAAAATTCTACTTCATGTTTTTCATTAATTCTTATATCAATGTAAAAATGATTTTCTACCGATAATAAATTATTAACTTCCAAATTTAAAGCGGGCACAAAACTTCTAAGTATAACTTTAGGTATTCCATTTTTACCAAAAGCCATTAAATAAGTTTTAAATATTTTTTCAATTTTTTCTTCTTGTTGGATTTTACTTATTTTATCTTCATTTTCGGTTACGACTCTTTTATTGTGTTCCAATATTATCTGATGATTATTTTTAGTATCAATTGTTTTATCTTTAAGAATTGTAAAGTTATCTATACTACTTTGTAATTTTAAACTCTTTGACTCTACTTCTTGGTTGTATTCAATTTTCTTTTTATTTAATTCATAAGAGTCTATAGAATTTTTATTTTTTTCTAACATTACTTTTATAGAATCTGATTCTAGAGTTTTCTTTTCTTTGATTAGTTTATTTCTATCATAAATTTCTAATTGTAACTTTAATTTATTAAGTTTTTCTAACTCATTTACAATATTAGTTTCCTTAACAATTTTTTTAGATAACCCATCTTTTGTTTCTACCAACTCTTTCTTTTTATTTTTAATATCCTCCGTATGGTCTACATCATCTAAGCTTTTTCCACATGTTGGACAAAATTGTGAGGTTTCTAATTGTTTAATAGTTTTTGTAAAATTTTTAACTTCTGTCTCTAGAATAGTGACTTCTTTACTTATCACATTTTTTTCATTTTCTTTTAGTTGGTATTCTGTGGGATTAAAGTATGTTTCAGGTTCGACGACCTCTATTTCCTCAATCTCCTTAGTTTTTTCTTCTAATTTTTTTGTATAATCTTCTAAATTACTTTTTAATGATTTTATATCTATTTTACTAATACCTTCATCTATATCATTATATTTAGACTCTAGTAAATTATCTTTTTCATTTCTAAAATCTTTTATATCTTTTTCATATTCTTTAATTTCTTTATCTGAAACTTTGATTGATTCTTCTTTTTCTTTTATCAGTTCCACTGATTCTTCTATTTCAGTTTTTAAGGTGTTTATATCGTATACATTAGAGATAAGTTTTTTAGACCAGGTAGAGTACATTTCTTTACAAAATTTTTCTTTTTCTCTCAATAATTCTAACCCAATAAATCTATAAAAAATATTACCTCTTTCTGTGGGTTTTGCGTCAATAAGTGAGTCTAGGTTGGACCCGGTGGTTAAAATCGTCAGTAAAAAGTCATCTACATTTCCTATAGCTTCTTTAATAAATTTTTCTGTTTCCCTTCTTTGTTCTCCAGTAAAATTTTGTAAACTCCCATCTTTCATTTTTTTAAAGAACTCTAAATGTGTTCTAACAGACCACTCTCCTTTAGCTGTTTTTTTTCTTACTACTTTTCTTAAAATAATATAATCTTCACCATCAATTTCTACATCACCTTCTACAATTACCTCATTTTTATTACGAAACTTATTAAATATTTCTTCAGCTTTATTAGTTTTAGTGGTGTTGTTAAAAAATAAAAATAGGAGTAAGTCTACAGCTAAAACTGTTTTCCCTCCAAAATTTGGTGGGTTTGAGTCTATTACTGTTATACCGTCTAATCGTTTAAAGTCTAATACGTTATTATCACCAAAAGAAAGAAAATTAGAAAATTTAATTTTATTTACTACTAACTTTCTATATCTTTTTTGTAGTATACCTGTTTTGTCTAGACTGGCGTTTACCTTATCATCAAGTCGAGATATGTCACCCCATTCTACGTTAATGTTTTCTTGTTTAAGAAATTCTTTTAAAAGATTTTTTTGATAGTTTTTGTCCATCACATCTTCACCTAAAGATAATTCTAGTTTTTTACCTTTAACTGATTGTGCTTTACTTATGACAGTGACGTTTTTTGAATTATATTTTTTACTAAAATAAGATTTAACTCTTCTTATTCTTTCTTTGGTAAAATTTTCTGGTATGTCTTCCCACACTACCCTAACAAAAGGGTTTTTTAACTTTTTTACTCTTTTTAGTTCCATACCGTTTTCATTGTTATTTAGGTCTATTTTCCTCAAACCATTCTACCATCGCATTAAGAGCCCACACTGAACCACTAGCTAACATACCGTCAAAAAATATGTTAGTATAAGGTATAATTACCATAGGTAGTGTTGGGGAATAAAAAGCTAAGGAGAAAAAGAATCCGACCCAGGTAGACGTACACATCATACATGAGATTAGGTCTCCAAAAAATGTAGAGTGTTTTTTTATCCAATCTCTTGGTGTATCGAATATTCCTCCAAATACAAGTATTTGAGACATTCCGTAAGCTGCTAAAATCCAAATTAATATTTCCATGTTATTCTATATATGTATCGTTTATGTTTGAGGTCTTAAGGTATTTTGCTCTCCTATTGACTGTTACTTTTTTGAAGTGTTCAAGCACATCTTCCATTTGTTCCATTCTTTCTTGTTGTTCTTTTATTAAATTATCCTTATTTTGTAATTCTTTTTTGAGTTTTTCTAGTTCTTCAATTAACTGAGTATCTTTAACTTCTTTGGTTACAATTTTTTCTACTATAACCTCTTTTTCTACTGGTATTTCTTTTATAACTTCTTTTACTATTTCTTTTTCTACGGGAACTTCTTGTATCTGGGATTTAGGTAAAAATGGTGCTACACCATATTTGTCCAAAGTAAGTCCATCCTTAGTACATTTAATTATAAAATCTACCGTATCTTCTATTTCATTGAGTTTACAGTAGTCTTCAATATTTTTATTTAAATTTTTAGGTAAATTAACCATTTGTTAAAATTTCTTTTTGTTCTTCAATATCTAAAATATCGTTTATTTTAAAACTTAAAAAAGGTTGTGGATTTTCTAAGTCTTTAAAAATATAGGAAAAATCTTCCAGATTAAAAATACCATAACCATGATTTTTTACATTTTCTCCATAATTTTGACATATCGTAGAACCAACCATATACGCTTTATTATTATTAGGTATATCAAATATTTGTCTTTTATGTATATCACCTGCTAATACTACATCACACCCTTCAAATCTTTCCGCGTCATACCCTTCTTCGAATTGGAAACCTATGTCTGTTTTTAACCCTATAATAGGACCGTGAAATAAACCTATTTTGGTTTTATCTGTATCTGGGATATCTGGTCTTTCATTTTCTTCCACTAGTGAATATACACACCAAAGTATATTTTTATCTTCATAAACACCCTTATGTTTATAATAAGTTATGTTAGGATTATTTAAATTTTCCACTATAGGTGTTATAGCATCTAAGCGGTCTTGGTTGTTTTCTAAAAAATCATGATTACCGATTAAGTAAATAGTGGGACATATTTTTGCAGTTTCTGTCATCCACCAACTTACTAATCTAACCAACTCTGGTGTCATCTGATTTTTAGAATGTACCAAATCACCAGTAAACACAATCCTATCTGGTTTAATTTTTTTCCACTCTTCTAAAGCACTTTCTAATATTGATTTATCTCTTTGGTGGTGCTTGTAAAGTTTAAGATGTAGGTCTGAATAATGTACAATTGTTTTTATCATGTTATAATTATAATAAAATTGCCTCATCTTTCAAATATTTATTAGTATGAAGATTATTGTTACAAAACATCAGTTAAAAACTTTAAAGGAACAAACTCCGGATAATGAAGAAATGATATCAACTGAACCCTTAGTTGTCAATTATAAAAATAGAGCTTCGGGTAATTGGAGGTATTTCTTTAATGATGTTTCTGGAGTAACCCCAGAAGAAATAAAAAATTATAAAGAAATTATTTTAAGAGCTGATGGTGAAGACGATATTCCTGTTAATACTAGTTTATTATCTTTTAACTTTTGGCCTAATTTAAGTATTTCTAAAAAAGAAAAAATTAGTGAACCTTCGGATGATAGACCGTCATCTAATGTTATAATAAATAATAAATTATTGTACAATAATAATTTTCTCTATACTCAAGTAGAGTCGAGGAGCCCTTTTCGTCAAACAGTTAAGCAAGCTATTAAAGATGTGTGGAGTAACACAGACAACTGGGGAATGGGCAATGTACCAGAGGGAAGTAGTAGAAACCCAGGAGTTATTAATTTTGAACTTGCATGTGGAACTGATGACTGGTCTATATTAAACTATTTTGAGGGTAATACACGTGTTTTAAGAGAACTTTTAAAGATTTATAAAGACGAGGTAAGTGAAGAGTGGAATAGAGATGATTTTTTACCATGGATTATCGATAATAAAATAAGGTTATTTGGTCCTGGTGATATAGTTAAAGTTCTTGCAAATGAGAATAGGGAAACCCAATGTATAGGAGAAAGAAGAGAACGGATGGGTGAAGAATGGTTAAGGTCTTGGTATAAAGATAATGGTTTAGGTAATGTTAAAATTGAATCTGGGTGTCCTGGTGATACTCTAGATAGAACTTGTGGTCAAGATATGAGAATTTATAGAGAGGATGGTTCGATGGATTATTATCAAGTTAAACCTTTAAAAAAAGGAGTATATAAAACAGAAAGATTTCCTTATGAAGTAGAGTCTGCGGCTTTACCTAAAGAAGGATATCCTATAGATGTTAATTATTTATTTGTAAGTAGTCCTAATTCAAGTAACCCTAAATTTATTGTTTTTAAAAATGAAGGACAAAAACATATGAGAGGTATCTATTATGGTAAAATAGGTTTTAATAATCCACCGATTACTTCTCCCACACAATTAAAATCAAATATGAAAGAATCTACATTAAAAATTAAAATTACAGAACAACAAGCGGAAGAATTATCTAAAAATACAGCGGAAGAAAGAAGAATAAGAACAATGTTAAAAGATATGGTAGGAAGAGCTCCTTGGTTAGTAGATGAAGGTTATGAACTGGAGTTCTTTGAACCTACTCAATCTAGTACTGCGATGTTACTTCATCATGATAAAACAAAATACCAATGGAATAGAGAAGTGATGGAAGAAATTATAGAACCAGTATTTAGACTGTATGGGTTTGAGGATGATGAAAAAGACTTCGTATATGCTTTATTTATACAAAATATGGCTAATGACCCAAGCCATACTTTTACTGAATTAATTATACCTTCACCTTTCCCATTTAAAACAGGAAATTACAGAAATAGTGGTGGTACTAGTAGACAGGGTGAATTAGATGGTTACCATAGAGACGATATAGAAAAAGTATTTGGACCACCCGTCTATGATGAACCTAGTCCAGATGGAAAAGTACAAATGGAATGGGTTATAGAGTTTCCTGATGGTACTACAGCTACCATATACGATTATAAACAATATGATGTAGCTACCGAAGATATTGATTATTGGAGTATTGGTGGACACAAACCTTTAGCTGCTTACTATGTTAAAAAAGCGATGGGAATTATTTAACCTCTTTCCTTCCCTAAATTTTTACCTATATTTTTAAAATGGAAATTACACGAGAACTAGCAAAATTTAACCATATTAAATTTCACGATAAAGAACATAAGTATTATCTTAATGGTAAAAAAATGTCATCAGTAACACAATTAATAGGTAAATTTAAACAATCTTTTGACACCGATTACTGGTCTGAAAAAAAAGCTAAAGAAAGAGGTATACTAAAAGAAGACATCCTTAAAGAATGGAAATATAAAGCAGATTTTGCTACTCAAAAAGGTTCTGCATTTCACGCTTTTGCTGAAAACTATCTTTTTAATAAAGTATTTCCATTTCCTGAGGAGGAGATGACTTCTGTTTTAGGAAGTGTAGAAAATATGTTAGAATGTAGGGAAGCTCTTAATCATATTATAAAATTATTTAAAAAATTCTATGAGGACTCTTTTGAAAAATTAGTACCTGTAAGAGCAGAACTAGTTGTTGGTGATGAGGAGTTAGGTTTGTGTGGGATGGTTGACCAGTTATTCTGGAACGAGAAAAGTGGGATGTTAGAAATATGGGACTGGAAAACAAATAAAGAAATTAAAGAAAGAAATAAGTGGCAACAGTTTAAGGACCCTATAAGTCACTTGGATGTTTGTGAACTAAACACATATTCATTACAACTTTCTACTTACAAATATATTATTGAGAAAAATACTAACCTTAAGTTAGGTGAGTCTTACATTGTCTGGTTAAATGAAAAAAATGATAACTATAAAGTATTTAAATGTCATGACTTTCAAGAAGAGGTTGTTAATATACTAAAGTAGTGTTAACGTCTCTAAATTTTTAACCCCACCTAATTCTGCCACATCTTTATCCTTAGGCATTTTAATAACTCTAATTCTATTATTTAATCTACCACCATCTAATTTACGATAAAGTTGTTCTGCGTCCTCCCAAGCATCACCATCTAAACATACTATAATGTTTTTTCCACTCTTTTCATATAATTTACCCCATAAATTATCAGAAACTGTTTTTCCTAGTATTGGTATGGCGTTATCTAAAAATAACATGTCGAACACACCTTCTACGAGATAAATGTCTTCACCCCATTTTATTCTAGATTCATTAAATATAATTTCTTCTTTAGGGAATTCAGGGTTTTTATATTTCATTCGATGATTAGTGTATGAACGTGCAACAAAATAATTTATTTCCCCATCTTTATCAAACGATGGTATAATAATACGTCCTCTATAAGGTCCTTGGTTAGTATACCCCATAGAATATTTAATCATTTTATCTTCAGATATATTCCTGTTAAGTAAATAATTTCTTGCTTCTTTATAAGATATTGTTAATTTATTACCCTTTTCAAAAGAAATAAAATCATCAGGTAATTCTATCCTTTTATAGACTTTATTCTCAGGTATAAATTTTTCTGGAGCTATTAATTTCCAATTTTGTCTATGTTTCTTATTACCCCACTTCCAAAATAATTTATTAATAGAACCGTGAGTTTCGTGAGTTTCTGAACATGCCCAACATTTATACACACCTTTAAAGTAATTAATTTCAAAATTACCTTTTCCATCACCTTTATTAAGTCCTTTTATATCATAAGAACAAACAGGACAATCAAAAGAAATTTGACCTTTATTTTCGTAGTGTTGGTTGTGTGGTCCTAATACTTCGGAAAGTAAATTAATAAGTAGACTATTATCATTCATAATTTAAATATAGGAAAAATAGACCTATATTCAATTACCAGAGAGATTCTTTTTTCATATGACCTAACACACATGTATAAGCATCGGACATATCATAATTTTCTTTTTTAAGGGTATTGTTTCGTGTATAAGTCCAATCTAAATGAGGTTCTTTATCGGACACATTTTTCCAAATAATATGTTTTTTATCACAACCTTTTTCAAATCCACCAAACAAAACTTTTTTTCCATTTTTATTTTGAGTGAATAAATTTGGGAAAGCAAATTTTCTTGCGTTATATGTAGATATTACTTCAGGTATTACACCTAGTTTGGTGTGGATTATTTTAATGATAAATGCATTATACCTCATTAGGGTGGATACTGTATAGACATTGTTGGAGTTAATAAGAGGCTCTTCTATAATGACCTTTCCTATACCCATATTTTTATATTCACTTACTTTATCTGAAAACACTTCTGATTTTAATAACAATTCTTCTATTTTGTTATCTGGTAAAGCTTTAATTTTTGGTGAAACATGAGTTAGTTCTAGAAGTTCTTGGGACATCAAATCAAATAATGCCCATCCAATTGTTTTAGTGGATATATCTAGTCCTAAGACTTTCGGTGTGTTTTTTAATTTTGTCATTACTAAAATATCACTTTAATTACACTAAAGTAAACACACATTTAAAATTTAAATATCATTCTAAAAGTTACAGAACCGTTTGGTTGTTTTTCTATAGGTCTATCTGGTTTACCTATAGCTACTAAATTGTCTGCATCATCATATAACCCTACCTCTGTTACCCATGCTGACATATTTGCCATGTCTAAACTATAGAGGTCAGGATAACCACCTGCACCTACTGAATTTGCTACTGAAGATGCTCCATAGGTAGGGGCTGCTGTTGGTGAGGCTGTTTGATTTTCTGTAACTACAAATTCACCTACATCTGCATGACAGTCTATATTTACAACCCACTCTTTTTCAAAGGTATAGTACTGACAATAAGCCGAACTTGCATTAGGCCCACCTCCAGTACTTCCAGTGAAGAAGACACCTGTTTGTCCACTACCCATCACTGTTGGTCCTCCTGAGAACCATTCTGCTGCACTAATGTTACCATACATAGACATAAAGTTACTAGTAATAGCTGTATGTGTTAAAACACAAAATCCTTTATCTAAATAACATACACCTACTGGAATATCATCAGCTGTTGCATAAGGTTTTTTATTTGCAGAACTGGTAAAACTATATAAATCTTGGTCACCATTAGGATAACCAGATGGTGGTAATGCACTTATTGGTGGGAAAGCTGTACCACCGTTAGTTGATGCTCCGATTGTGGTTGGGAACCCTTCTGCCCATGATGACGCATAAGCTACTTGTGGTGGTCTTACTGCATCACTGAATAAAAATGCTACATTAGTAGATGGGTATTCAGGATTAGCTGTGTTAACATTATTTACTTGGTGTCCAAAAAACGCTGCTTGACTACTGTTGTCTGATGACCATTCTTGTGCTGTATAATAACTAGTATACGCTGTAATAGGATGTGGAGCTGTAAGTGCTGGTGTACCCGTATTACCTGTAGGTATTACTATTTTAATGGTTCTACCATCTATTAATTCACCATAATTACATCTAGGTATTTCCATCACAATAAATTCTTCTCCAGTACCTTGGGTACTTGTTATAGCACTCATATATGAACCGTTATAACCTGCGTTTACCCACCCACTAGTGGTATCTGCAGAAGTTAGTGGAAATTTAAAGGAATGAAATAGATTAGAAAAAGGTCTACCATTATTAGGTACCCTTTGTGCTGAATAAAATTTCATGGTATCCCCACTTATCATGTTATACCCTGAAACAGCTTGAAAATCAGAGTAGTCAGAATTAAAGTAAGCTGTATTTGAAGTGGTGTTGGCACTAAAAGCTACCATATTATTCACTACTTGTATATCACTCGGGTTTAATGGTTTTAAATTAGGCATAATTTTTTATTTTAAATGTATTTGTGATTAGTTATGTCATAGCTTAGACTGGTCCTACCTGGAAAATGAAACCCTACTGAGTTAGAAGGTATGGATGTAGTATCATCTACGAACTGAAAGAAAAATACTCTACTAGGTTGGTCGTCTCCGGCTGATACCGATGACATATAACTAGCTGGAATATATGCATTATAATATTCGTTAAGGTAACGACCAAATTGATAAGTCGATTGAGCTGAAGTATCTTTAAATTTAGGATATTGTTCGTCTGGGTAGGCCCATTTTTCTACGTAACTTATTTTTGTAGCACTTGGTGAACTACCAAACTGGTTACCTTGTGTAGTGGTTCGTGACATTTCTGGTCTAAACATATTGTCCCAATAATCGTTAGTTGGCATATTTTCTTTTTTTAATTTTTATTTTTATATAACTTGGTTAGAAGTAGAGTGTATTTTTCTAAATATCTTATTACCTGAACCGTTATCTTCTTGGAAGGCGTCAGTTGCTGGAGTAATAGAAGATATATTAGAAGAATCACCATCTTCACCATAAAATTTAACTTCTGTTTTATCAAATAAACGGTAATACGGTACAAGACTACTCCCGTATGATGCTGTAACACCTGAATAACCTAAACTTTGTAAAGCTGCAACTTTATTATATATAAAATTAACTTTAACTAGTGCTGGTAAAACCGTAGGGTCATCAGCAGAATGGATATTATAAGTAACTGGAATACTAATATTAAATTCATCAACATCCCCTGCGTTAAATCCTATATTAACCAGATTACTACTACTTTTCGCGGAAAAGACAGATGCGAAAGTAGGGAATGCCATAGAACCGTTTTTTCCAACAGCATCCAACAACCAATCATTCATTATCATTTTTCTAGTAAACCAAGTATAATAAACTCCACCACCATAAACACTCGCTGCATCATTACCCCCATAATTAACATGACTAGTACTAGGTACTGTTACTGTTCCACCTAGAGCTGCTGTGCCTACTCCAGTGTGAGTCGCTGTCTCCAAGTGAAAGTATTCTAATGTGGTACCAAAATAACCTAATGTACTCATAGGGGAGTGTCCTACAGCTGGTGTGTAAATCATTTGTGGCCCTTGACTCACTGTAGGCATATCATAAGTACTATTTGAATGCAGTTGAGTTGCTATACTTTCAGGTCTTGGTATATAATAACCGTTTGCTGTATCATCATTTGAATTTGGTATTATATGTTGTCTTAGTGTTGGTACGTAATAATTAACCGCCCGATATAGAGGGGCATTACTGTCACCCATAATTTCAAATTGTAATGATGTACCATTTGGGGTAACCCAATTTCCAGTTGCATTAGGTTGTGTGATTCCAAACATATTTTCCATTTGGTAGGGGTTAGAATAACCTATAAAATATATTTCATTGGACCAAAATCCTCCCGCGTCTATAATGTCTTGGTTACTAGTTGGCCAGTATGGGTAAGGGTATTGAACACCCGAAGAATTATCCCATGTTTGAGCTTGACCGGCTGAACCGGGTACAGTAGGTCCTGGTTGACCGTAGGTTTCGTATGTTGGTAATGCCATATACCCAATGTCTGTAATTGGGAATCCTATTCCTGCAGGACCCGCTCCTTTATAAACTGCCCCAGGACCAGGACCAGAAGTAGTAGCATGATTAAAAGATATTGTCCATGGTGATACACCACCTTTTTGAATGGTTGTATTACCATAAACATTAGGGGTTAATTGACTTATATCCATATATGCTCCATTTGCAAAATCTAAGTCAGGGGACATATTGTTTTGTGCTCCTGGTGTACTCCATGTAGACGCAGGACCCTGTGAGAATAAGTAACTTCCTCCAGCTAATATTTGGTGATTATTGTTATCTATCTGACTACCAAAACTTATTTCTACATTTTCTTTAGTTTGTGCTCCTGAAGTAGGGTCATAAACTAGGGTGTCGTCCCAAAAATCTAAGAAAACTCCCCTACCATAACCACCTTCATTTACCGATTTACCTAAATATTTTAATGCTCCCCCTATAGTTGTAGAATTAGGACTCGCTCCTAACCCTAGTTTTTGTGCAGCTTCAGTTTCAAAATCTGATGCTGTTGCACTAGGTAAAGAATTACCTTTCCAGAATAATTCTTGGTCATAAGCGTATAAATTAGAAACCAATTTTAATAAAGCAAAATAATCATGTAAATAAACATCTACTTCAGCTATATCATAATAGTTAATAGGTGTAGTAGCATTTTTCTTTATACCCACTAACATTTGTTTAGCTTGTGGTGTTACAGTACTACATCCTTGCCAGCATAAATAAGAAGATTGTAAATACCCATCATTTAATCCATTACAACAATCACATAAATCACCTGTAACGTCTGGTATAAAACCTAATTGAGCTGTATGCCCTGTCAAACTTGTTTGTCTGTAATCTATGTCTATATCTGATAAACCGAATTTTTTAACAAAGTTAGTTAGACCACCAAGACCTGTTGTTGTACCACTGACTAGTAATCCTCTACCATAGTTAGTTAAAACAGTTTGTATGTATTGCGTTGACGCTGATTGTACAAATCCCATATTATTATTCTTTTTATATAATTATTACGAAGTTCTTTTTTATTGTAAACATATTATTAGTCTTCATCTTATTAATATCCACCTCCTCTACCACCAGAAGACATACCTCCAGCACCACTTCCACCAGTTGGTGTATTAACTACAGGTGGTATTGTGGGTCCAGGACCAGGCCCTGATATCGGTACATTATGTGGACAGTTATTTGGGAATCCAAGTGATGTACAACTTAGTGAAGGACATCCCTGATTATAATACCCCGCTACGAAATTATTTATATTGTTACTAGGGTAAGTTCCGTTTTGGAGTGTACCGTTTTTATAACAATGACAACACAACGCATACGCCAGGTCATCACAATTCATTTGTCCATCACCATTAATATCACCAAAAACACCACCAGTTGCCATAGGCATTCCGTTAATTCCTTGTGACCACATATTGAAGGACATCCAGGAAGTAGTCATATCTATATCGGTATCCCAAGTACCATCATTATTATAATCAAAACATTCACAGCCCGCAACAATTCCAAAAGTAGTTGCATTATATCCAGGGTCAAAACATACAGAAGGTGTTGGGGTTGAGTAATTCCAATGTAACGTAGAAAAATTTTCATCGGGACATGATTTAGAATGTTCAGATATAAGAGTATTTGTGACATCTACACTACATCCCTTCATAACCCCTAAATTACAAACCGTTTCTTTTATGACTGTATCAGCAGCAATAGCTGTAACGCCTGCATTTAAGTTTGTACCTATAGTATATGTTGCACCTCTTTCTAATGGATAATTATGGAAACAACAACCTGAAAGTCTTTCTACACCGTGACCTCCTGGTGCAGTTTGTATTGTTTGTCCAGAACAAGGATAAGCATGGGTCGGACCACCACAATCAATAAAACTAGTATCATCTGTTTGAATGAAGGAATGTCCAGTATTAAACCTTCTATAATCTACATCATTATCAGATAACCCAAAAGATTTTAAAATTTGACTAAAACCTTTAGTAGCTAGTAGGTACTTACCGTAGTCGGTAAATTTTAAATATATTGTTTGCGTTGTCGCAGTACTTATAAATCCCATTAGAAATCCAAACTTAATACAAATTGTTGGGCTGAATTTCTGATAACTGGTGACTGGAATTTGGCTATCGCCATTAAATCAGGTATGCCATTTTCATTATCAAATAACCCAATTTCCGTTATTTTTATATCTTCTGAAGCCCCAGGCCAAGTAGGGTTCACAGATGTTACAAATTGGTTATTACCTATATTAACATTATATCTCATTTCGTATATTGTGGCCATAATATCAGTATCTAATGCACCGTACATAAAGTACTCGTCACCAAATTGAAGTTCTGTACTTTCTGTTGTTGCAGATGGTACTTTAATATAATCGTTTAAAGTATATGTGGTAGCGGTAGCTATATTTGCTGCTGTTAAGTAAAACACTGTATCCGCTTGTGTCATAGCTGACCCATGAATTTGATTTCCATAAGTGTTGTATGCACTTGGAATTAATTGGGTAACTTCTGTTTTTTTCCATAGATTTGGTGAAGGTTGGTCACTACCTATTACTTCTTGGAATAGTAACCACACTTTATTAGCTTGCCATCCGGTACCCCCTGAGGATGCTCCCCAATTAATCCCCGCTGCCTGACTATCATTATCTATTTGACCAATATCAGCATTTGTAGGTTGAGCTTGCCATGGTCGTAAATAAGGGAATTCTTGACCAAACCTTATTTCTAAGTCTTGTGTTAATCCAGGACCTGGACCTTCTACTGGAATATAATAATTACAGTGTAACCCTGTTGTAAGTCCACTATTACTCTCCATCAAATACGTTAGGTACATTGTCGAATTTGGATTGGTGAAAGCACCTATAGTAGATGCTGAACCCACACAGTTAGTACCAGCATTTATTTTTTTAACTGTTGGGGCTGGAAGTGTCCAACTTCTATTAGATTTATAGGATAAAGCTGCAACTAATTCTTCATCATGAATAGTTATTATTTTTAAATCAGGCCAAACCTTTCCTACGGGATTTGGTCCTACCGTAGTTTGTCCGGTAGATGACATCATAGGTCCTTGATTGTCGTCCCATAAATAATAATACCTTAAACCTGGAAATTCGTTCATATTGTCATTAACACTAGATTGCATTACATTAGGAGCGTCTGGGAATACACTGTTAATTTGTGGGTCAACATAAAAACATTGCCCAAATGTACCTTCATCACCAGAACCTGTTCCAGTTACTCTCTTTTTATGCCACATTAACCATGGGAAAGATATTTTAAAATTAGTAGCTTCTCCTATCCCCGTTGTAGTAGTTCCATTTTTCTTAAGTGCAAATTTTTCACCATAAAAATTAGATATGGTTTGATTTGTATAATTAAAAATAGCAATTGTTTTTTGTTGTGAAGGCATAACCGTCCTTACATGTTTATAAGAATCATAATACCATGAAGAACTAATTTGATTTGAGTTATAAAAGTCAGCTACATCACCACTATCTATTTGTCCTGTATCACTTTTATATCCTAGATATTCTTTTGTACCACAAAAACCTGTAGAACCGTAGTAGTTATAAGATTCATACCCTTGGTTGGTGCTGTCTACACCAGCTACCTGTTCCGTCCAAGGTACATTCATATTCCATACTTTTACATCCGCAACCGAAACATCACAATTATTTTCAAACTGTAATGACCCAGGGGACCAATAAGGTATGGGGGTATCTGAACTATACCAGGTTAAAAATGGATTTTCAGAATTAGCACTATAGGTACCACCAGATACTGCGGGGTATACTTGTACACATGCACAGTAACGTGGGAATCCCTCATTATTGGATATCGTATCTGCGGTAATCCCTGATACTATATTATTCCAATTTGTTTGTGAGGTGCCAGGTGTCGCTCCATAGGAAACCCCGGCTTGCATCAGATTAGGTACGTTTCTATCTACTGTCGCGGTTATCCATATTCCGGTTTGTGCAGTATTGGTTACAACGGTATCTGTTATTTGGTAAAATAGTGTAGGTCCAGCTGCAGAACACACAACACTAGCACAGGTACCTGTTCCTCCACTGGAGAAATTAAATCTAATACCTAGAATGTCTCCTTGTACTGGTGTATATCCACCCGCTTCTCTAAACGCGCCGGTATCAGTATAGGTACTTGAGGATAATAAAGTAACTAGTTGTGTACCACTCATCGCAGATGCTGGAAAACACCAGTTCGCGTTTAAGGTATAAGCAGAGGTAGTGTTAGCTGACCAATTAGTAATTTCATATGGAAGGGTGGTATCTACATCACAGGTACAAGCTGTAGTTGCTCCAGTAAAAAACCCTCTCTGTGTTGCGGTATTAAAAACCTCTTCAACATTATGATTTGCTTGTGCTACACCAAAAGTTTGTGAATTACTGTCAGCATTTATAGGTATAGGGTATTTAACATGCCCTTTATTTAATTCTGGTACAGGGTTTAAATTTTGTGCATTGTGTTCAGCTTGCAAAATGTTAATACCCGCATATAAATTAGGTAAAGTATCGTAACAATTATAACAGTATTCACTGTCTCCTAGTTGAAATAACTCTATGTTTAGTCTTCCTTCAGATAATTTTTTTCTACCGGCATCCGTTAGTTTAACCGCTATTTGTCCTTGGGAACTGTCTTTTAAAATATAACTCATAATCCTCTATTTTACTATATAAATATTATTTTTGTCGTTTTATTATCAATAATAGGTGACACTACTTCCCGTCGCACTTCTTGGTAAATTATATGGTGAATAGAATACTGTACTATCCATCACAAATTTAATGTTTCTTGTACTATTATTTTGTGTAAATGTTTTTCCTATTAATAAAGGATATTCACGTTTACTTATCACATTATAAGTATAAGTTCCTGGGTGAGGAACTTCTATAGTAAATGTAAAAGCTTTTGTGCCATAATCCTGTAATTTCATTTTTTTGGTTAAAGTTTGTACGGTATTACCCGACATATCTCTAACATTTAATTCTACTTCTTCTTGATAGTTAAGTGTTTTATCGTATTGGACTACCAATTGTGGTGTTTTTACTGACGCGTTAGACACTACCATATAAGGTGTTAAATAATATAAATTAATCACATCAGTACTATTTAGATTATTAGTATCCGTATATAAAGGTTTAATCAACTGTATAAGTTTTTCTCCTACTCTGGTATAATCTATACCTTGAGTTAGTATTGTACCATTAATCGCTATAGCAACTTCACCTACGGCTTCATATTCTAAATTAATAAAATAATAGAGACTATTTCGATATAGGGTGGCTCCAGAACTAGTCCCCACAGCTCCAACTGTAAAGTTTTGGTTATGGTAACTTTTACCTTTAGTTGCTGGATAAACCACAGAAACTATATCATTATTTTGTACACTTTTAGGAGCAAAATAAATTCTATTATTTAGTATAATATAATCCCCACTTTGTGTATCACCACTTAGTTGTGCGAATAAATTGTTGTCACTCTGTTTTAAAAGAACACCATTTGCTGTTACTAATATTCGTGACGTAGGTTCAAAATTTAAAGTTATAGCTGAATAAGTGAAAGCAGAATTAGATTCAAAACCTGGAATTCCTCTAACAGTATAACCTTGTTGTACCAGTCTACAAGAATCATTAGTACCATAATCTAACCCATCAATCTTTAATTGTGGTTTAGGTGGTGGTGTGGTTAAAACAAAGTAAGAGTCTTCACTAGTAAATTTAACTTCGTCTAAATTTTGGTCAATTTCTACCCATACAGGGTCTGTAGTTGTTTTATCCTTACTAATAAAATTAGGTTTAACAATATACTCATAACAAGTTCCTGTAGATAAAGCGGAAAAAGGAATATAAGTACTTGCAGAATAATCTATTGACGTTGCACCATAGGTTATTATACCATAAAAATCATCATAGGTAACACCACTAATAGTATCTAAATTATCAATAAGATATTTGTAGTCAGGCACTAAAGCAAATCTTTTTTGTTGTGGTTCATACCTATGTATATTTAATTGTGGATAAAGTCTTTTTAGTGTTATATCAGAAGTTTCACCTGTAAAAACAAAGTTAAACTTAGCGGATGTATCGCCAGATAAATTATAAATTTTTAAATCTTTGAGTGAGTTTAAATCTTTAGAACTTCCAGAAACAAATGTATTTGGTTTCCTGAATGTTTGGAAGTATCCTTGCATTCTTGGTTTTATTTGTGGTGTTTTAGGTGTGCATTTAGGGTCAAAATTACACGTATCTTTAGTTGTTACAACATGATTTGTACTCGCATTAGTTAGTGTTACCCCTGATTGGGAACCTAGATTTGTACCACTTCCAGGGTCTTCATCTGAAGGTAAACTTATAGTACTACAACTTCCAGTAAATTCTGGATGAAACCATGTAGACTGATAGGTATCACATGTATAACCTATTTTAACACCCCCTAAAAATTTTAATAATTCATTTCCAGTTACCCAACTTGGAGCACTGTATTTTGCACCAGTCCAGGTTGAACTGTCGATTAGTGAAAATTCCATGGTTAAATAGTAGGGGTTAGGGTCACCAGGACCTTTACTAGCGTTAGCTTGTGCTCCACCTTTATTACCCATTGTTCTAGTTACTTCTATTTTAAAATCTTCACCTAACCTTCCACTTCTAGTAACTTTTATTCTAATATATCCTTGGCTTGACATGGTGTTCCCCACGTTATAAGGTCCATCTACACCTAATACTTTGTCTTCAAATTCTCTATATGCACTATCAGTGCACGAGTCTGTTGTTGTGTCATTAGTTGTGTAACTAACTTCGTCTATTTTCTTACCCACTACCGTAGGTCTGGGCCTTATTAAACCAACATACTCTGTATTTAAGTCACTTACAACATCTAAAGATGTGGTTGGTTTTGTAGGGTCTTTTGTTATGTAGTCGTGAGTTAAAGAATCGTCACACCCATCATCACTAAGACCGTATAAGGGTCTTTGGAAAGCGTAACCATTTTGTGCTCTATTATAATACACTGTCATACCACTAGTTCTATAAAACTCTAAACTTAACTGATGTGTAACCCCTTTTTCGCCATAAAGACCTTCATCATCTGTTTTAGCTGCTAAAATAATTCCACCAGTATTATGTGTTGTACCACTACTTCCATAAGTTATTTCCCAAGTATAATCTAAATACTCACATGGGGATAACATAGATTGTGATGTTCCAGAAGCAAATTGTTTGTAATCATTTTTAACTAAAAGTAACGCTGGATTACCTGTATCATGTTGTGAGTTAAGGTCATTTGAAATATCACTCCAACCCGCTACATCATAAGTGTCCCAATTTTTTACACTATAAAAATCTTGGCTCCCCACACCAGAATACTGAAACATACCTCTACCTACTCTCGCATCTCTTACGGTAGCGATTGAAGTGACGTTATCGGCTGACACTGGGTTAGGCAAACTTACCCCTGCTGCGTTTTTAGAACCTACTAAAGGTATTATGTCATAATTTTTATGGGTAGGGTTTACAGTCATCCAACCAAATCCAGTAGCTCCTGAATTGTAACCCCACATTATAAATTTTTCAACATAAGGGTTATAAAAAAATGTACCTATATAATCTTGTCCTGTAATAGTTCCTCCACTTAAATCTTCACCTCCTTGACCTTGGTCTGTATGACCGGTTGGTCCTTTATCTTCACCTGGTAACATAGTTTGTCCAGTAACACCTAAATACCATAATCGGTCTGTGTTAGTTCTTGCACTATTCGGGTTGGAATTGGTGTATTCCACTTGGTCAAGTATTCCCGTGGTAGAATTACCTGTAAAAAACCACATGTCTTCTCTAGTGTTGGTTATACCATCTTTATATAACCCTGTATAATATGTTGTTGGTGGGAATGGGGACCAAGTCCATCCAGGCCAAAATCTACCAGGATAAAAATAAGCGTTAATTGTATAGGCTGAAGTTATCGCAGAGAAAAAAGTATTTGCTGAATAAGTTGCGTTAACCCCAGAACAACATGCGTCAGCAAAATTTTGACCACTATCATAATACTCTGTGTTAGGAACCGCGTCTACTACCTGTAAATAATATTCACCATTTGTGAGACCACTAAAAGTCTGAGTAGTATCCCCACTATTTACCCTCATACTTCTAACTACTTTACCATTTTTATATAAATTATAATAATAAGCTGATTTAAGAATAGCTTCATGAGATTCCCAGTTAGTAGCCGCAGAATAAATTGTTATATCACAATATTTGTTAGAGTCTGTGGTACATGCAGTATTAGTTACAGCTGCAGAATAAGTGGGTAGTGTGTAAGCTGATAACCCAATTTCAATATCATTTGTATTTCGCATACCTAACGCGTCTAGTATTCTTAATTCGTAAACACCTTCAGATAAATTATAAAGATTAAAGCTTTTTGATTGGAATGAAGATTCACCTTGTTTACTGACACTTATTTCATAGGGTGGTGTTCCACCACTAACTGAATCAATTATTATGGCACCTTCTGATTTACCACTGGGTGTAGGTATAACTTGGTATTTTTGTAGATATCTTGCTCCGTCTCCCATAACTTATTTTTTAGTATCCACCACCAGAAGAAGTACCTCCACCTCCCGATGATGTGTTATATGTTGTGTTATTACTTACCATTACCCTACCACTAGTCCTTGTTGTTGTTATAGGATTTATAGGGGTTAAAGTTTCGTGTGATGTTGTTACGTGACGAGGACCCACCATATATTTTCCAGTTTGTGCGTGATAATGATAAAAGCCAATATAATTTTTTCCACCTGGAAGTAAATATTCTCCACCTTTAGTGTATAAATTATCTTTATTGGTGTTGCATACACCTAATAATATTTTAGGTTTACATCCCGGATAATTGTTTTCACAATAAATAGCCGCTTCTTTTTCACAGTCCTCACAATTACCAATATTAGTTTTGGTTATAATATTAGTTGTCCCAAAAAATGGGTCTACGTTTGGTGTTCTTGTGTTTTCACATACACAATAGTATTGACATTTTGTATTTAAATCATTTAAACTATTAGTATTAGGGTTACTTCTAGAAGGTCTTATAATAATTTCTTGCCCATCTATATTAATCACATTATTAGTGTAGGTTATTAATCTATCATTTAGATTTGTATTCTGTAATAGGTCAAATTTTTCATCTAAAGGTGGGGTAAAACACGGTATATACATATTAGATGATGGTGTGATAACTATAAAATGGTCAAAAGAGGTTATACCGTTAGATATTCTATTTTTTAAAACATAACTATGGTTAATACTTGGAAAACTATAGTTACATCTTACTGAATAGTCTTGGTTATACTTTGGTATGTTGAATGTTATCACCCCATTACTCATAGTCACTAATTTTCTTTGGGTGTTGTTAATATAATAGTCCTCTATTCTTCCATTTTCTAACTGTACTGCCCAGTTATTAGAAGGTTTATTGTTTCTGGTAGGTAAACTTAGTGTAGTACTATCAGTTTGATTGTCCACAAAAGTTAAATTAGAATTAAAATTACTATCGTTAATAGTAGGTGGTGTTATAGGTGAATAATTTTGATTAACAACGTATAGTTTACCTTGACTTCTTGCTGTTTTAAGGGTTTTATCAGGAGCTATATATTGTTCTTCACTTATTTCATTCTGATTAAAGAATATATTTTTTTCTGTGGTTCCAGTTGCACTACGTATGACCCTGTAAAAAGGAGATTCAATAGATGAACCACTCACATTTAACTTATGACCTACATTTAATTCTACGGTAATAGTTCCACCAACAACTTTAGAAGTACCACTTACAATTGCATCATATTTTAAATTTACAGTTTCCCCACTCATTAATTCTACTAAACCAGAATCAACTGTTATAGGAATTTGTTTTCTAAATATAGTGTTACCCGTAGACTCACTTTTAGTACAATTAGAAAATCCACTCATACTTTCACCCCTATTTAAATCTAAAGTTAAGTACTCGTTTGCTCTTCCAAAAATATCAGACCTACCGACACTAAAACTTGCTAACTTTGTTTTTGTACCACCAGTACTAGTTTTTTCTAGATATACAGAAAAATCAAAATCTGTCAGTCCACTTCCTGAAGCGAGACCACCAGATGGAACTGATACACCACCATTGGTACCTGTATTTACAGCACCATCTTCCCCATCACCTAGTTGAATGATTGAGGTGTTGATTAGTCTTTTAACGTCGTATTGAGTTGTAGGGTAGTCATACGCTGATGTTTTTCCTGACAAGTAGTTATCTACTACATACTCACACCATTTATTATCTTTATATTTAAAATCTAAATACGCGGAGTACATAAATCTATAAGTCCCACCACTTAATACATTATATGACATAAAATCTTCTGGACTAGTAGTTCTAATTTGTAAAGGCCCATTGTTTGTGTGTTTTACTTGGGAAGGTGTGTAGGGTATATAGTTTTTAGACGAGTTAACCCCTACAAAACCAAAATCGTTTTTTCTTTTAGTCTTTTCTAGTAATATTGGGACTGTAATGTTAGTCGCAGAAAAAGAGTGACTTTGGTTAGTTACAACGCCTGAATAGAATATATCAAAAGTAGTATCACCAGTAGGTGAACCGCTAGTATAAGCCGTATAGATTGGTTGGTTATTGTATTCTTCTTTTACTGGAGAATAAGTGGTAGTAAAAAAATCTGTGTATATGTCAGAGATTGGGGCATATACATCTGTACTACAAGTCCAGCAGTTATCCCAACCTTTTCTTTCCTTTTCTTGTTGGCAACAACTCGTACAATCATCACCCGGACAATTTACATCGTAAGTAGTAATTATCGCGTCACCCACATCAGAAAATTTACATTGACATTTGGCCCCCTTTTTAGGTATCATATTCTCATACTCACCTAGTACGGTTTCTTTTGATGGACAAATTTCTATACTCTCAAGATTAGAGGAACTATCATACCCCACTACTAAGTCGGAAAAAATATCTGAATTACTTCTTTCTAACCATTCGTTAATATTACTATAAAATCTAGGTTTTTTTTGGATGATACCATTAGTATCATAGTACATATCAGTTTCTAAATTTGCGATTTGATTCTGTTTAAGGATTTGGGTAAAAGCGTTAGATTGTTCTTTTGATGTAAATTTTAAAACTAAACATTTATTTCCTTCCGTAAAAACTTTGTTGTTTCGTAAATCTAAAGGCCAATTCAGAGGATAACGAATTTGTCCGTTAACTCTATATGGGTCACTAGGATGTATTTCATTATTCTTTACACTTCTTGATACATTATAAGGTAAGTGTCTAGTGTTATTATCCAAATAACCACCTATAGATAAATCATATTTTTGTGTGTTTTCTACAATATAAACTTCTGATTTAAGAAGTTGATACGCATTAAATGAACCCCCAAAAACACTATTATAATCATATTTTACCACACCTCTTTCTATATCATTATTTGTAAGGGATTGGTATACAGTTGATATTTTTGGTAATGAACCGTCTCCTTTTTGTGCTACCATGGTTATAGGAATTTCATTTCCTATATTTTCAATAACATTAGTTAAGTCTGGTTTAATTAAAAATTTATTATGAATTTTTTTACCAGTTTTAAAAATAAAATCAATATCAAAACCTAGGGTACTTCTATTAAAATCAATTGGCTTCCACTCTGGAAAAACCATCTGAATTGCGTGTGTTTTTCCCCCAATAGGGGTGTTTAATCTTCTAAAAGCAGGTTCATTGTTTTTGTAAAGTTGTGGTTGAGTTGGGGCTGTTGTAAATTTACCAAACTTTAAAGGCCTAAATTCAAAGTATCCTTGGGTGTTTTGTAGTTGTATAACTGCAGAAGTATTGTATAATGTTTCACCCCTTGTCAACATAGGTGGCATAGGTTTGTTACCAACCGCAGTTAGAGACCCTTTAGGGAAGTATAGAAACCCTTCTTTTATTTCACCATTTACATGATTAATAAATAATTGTATAGGTTGTGTGTCATTATAGACAAAACTAATAAATGGCGCTTTAGATGGGTATCTTTTAAGAAAAGTACCTGTCGCATAAACATTAATTTTGAGTGAAGATAAGAAATCTTTAATATTTAACTTACCTATTACACTTTCTAAATTATAAGTAGTTGTTTTAACTTCTTCTTTTGAGTTGTTAGAAGTACTAGATGACGTATCACCGTAGGAACGTAATCCAGTAGGGTTTCTATCACCACATCTACTAGCATATTTTTCACATTCTTTTTTGCAAGACTGATTAGTTTCTACATAAAAAACTTTCCCACTATTACATTCACAAAAACATTTTTTCATAACATTTACTTAACAATATAGTTATACCCCCATGGTGGTAGAGGATTTGTATATTCTATAAACTTTTCCCCCACCATAACATTATTATTGGATTGGGGTAGAGTAAAGTTGTAAGCACTACTAATACTCATACTATTACTTAAAAAGTTTTGAGCTAAAATTCTTATATTATTATTAATACTACTACAATTAGAAGGGGTGGTCACATATGTACTTGTCCATTGTTGGAACCATGTAGATTTACATCCAAATCCCTCAGGAACTGGGTTACCATTTGGGAACGTACCTAGAAGGTTGTTAGAACATAATTCACAACAACTAGAATCGTCACCACATGTATTAGCTGAAAATCTAACCTGAGTAGGAATTGTATTATCGATGACCGCACCACTAAATGGACAAGGTATACAATAATTTGTTTCAGTTTGAGAAGATATTGGTTGGTTTATGGTTGACGCACTTGCGGGGTCATTTTTATAAACAAACTTATCTCTATGGAATACTGAATTTTTATATTTTATACCTCCTTGCCATAATGTAGTAGCTGGTAATAATTGTTCTATTAGTTTTATCCAGTAATCTCCTAGAGCTAAGGAATAGTCTATCATTTTTTGATAGGTATACTGATTATTACTACCACAATGTTGTGCTAAATAATTTATATAAATTTGTTGTAGATTAGGGTACCCACCTGTTTTACCATCATCGATGGTCATTCTATTTTTTACATTAATATATACTTTCCAAAAACCTTCTACAAACTTTTTAAAACTAAAGTCAGCAGCATCTATCTCAGGATGTGTACTATCATTACCACCACGTGATGAATATACTGATGGGTCTAAAACACCACCACTAAACGGACAACCACTTAATACAGATTGTTGCCACACATCATAAGCTAATCCTTGACCAATATTTAAGAATAAATCAACATTTTTAACATTTAATACTAGTCTTTCATCGAAGGTTTGGTAGAAAGCGAATCTTTCATTGTTAAAGTTATACTCCCTAATTTCATTATCTTCGTCAATTTTTAACCAAGATTTTTTATCATCAATTTCTTTAGTTAACCCATAACCATAATTCATCAATGGAAATCTTCTAAATCTTTCTAAATATGGTGCAGATGGGTCGTTGGACTTACTACCGTCGCCAAAAAATCCACCCCAAGTAAATGGGTTTAACATTGTTACAATGTCAGGTGAACATCCAGAAAATATAGAATTTTGTAAATCTACAACAGTTTCTCCATGGTGTTCTGGTGTTTGTTCGTACCAACCTGCACCTCTTTGGAAGAAGTAACTACTCGTTTCTTCTGGTTTAGTTGGGTACCCTTCATTGTCGATTGGGTAGTCACTTCGTGAAAATCCGTGAGTTTGGGTTGTTGAGGTCGTGACAACCATATTATTTGTTGGTGTCATTCCTGTTTCTATAGTTACCCCTGAATACGTTACTGAACCACCAGATATTGTTGCAAATAAACTATTAAACTGATTTAGATTTATTTTGTTATCAGCTAAGACAACATATTCATTAAATTCGACTAAAGCGGGAGGAGCTCCGATAAATCGTAATAAAAACTCTACTGCTTTTCTCGTACCTTTAGATTTAAATAGATAAGCTGTATTCATTAAAATTCTTCGATACATTTCAATGTCTAACTCTGCTGGTGTCATACCTACCGTTTCCCCAGAAAATTGTGCTTCACCTGGTTGTAATATGGTATCTAAAAAAGCAACTTTACTAATACTAGATGGTGTTCTCCACCCTAACATTCTTGCAAAGTTTTTTAAGAGATTATTAGGTATATTGTTTTTACCGTCATATGTAACATTAGTCATGTACGCAATACCATCTATAAATCTTTTAACATTATCAAAACTTCTACCGTAAATTTGGAGTGTTTTTTCAACTTTTCTATCAATAGTATCAAACTCGGTTAAAGACTCTGAAGTTAGAAATCTAGAAACTAAATTTGTTTTTACTTCGTCAAACTCATCAGCTATTTGTACTAAAGAAGCTAAATAACTGTCGTAACTACTAGTATTAATATCTAAATTAACCAAATCAATTTTAGGCCAACTAACTTTTAATTTTGTTTTTACTTTTTCACCTGAAGATAATGTAGGTGTAATTTGGATTTCTGCGGTGTATTGTGGTGTAGTGTTTCTGTTTAATAAAAATTTTTGTATAGAGTCAAAGTTTTCAAAGGCGTTTTCAAACTCTTCAGAATTAGGTTTGATGTAGAATCTTTTTGTGGTAGTGGTAGCTGTAGTACCAAAAGGAGCTCCTTTAATTATTATTCTTAATTTTGTTTCATCTTCTGTAATAGGACTATAATCTAATAAAGCATATTCTTTTTCATTAGCTTGACCACTAAAGGATAAAGAATATTTAGTATATTCTTTACTAAAATTCCTAAGAGGTGAAACTTTTCCTAGTTGTGCACTTATCGCTGTATTAGATATCCCATTAAAAACAGGTGAATCTAATTCTATGTCATTATTAGAAATAACTTCTTTTAACCCATTAACCGTATATTCTATATTAAATGGGTTAGATATTGTAAATTTAGAAACCTCTATAGTAGTTCTATCTAATATAGTGTCATAGGAAATACTTTCTACAGAATTACCTGATGTTGATGCTGTAATATCAACCGCACTCATATATAAAGCTCCCGGGAAAAATCCTACTATACCGTTAGTCGCAACTCTAAATCTTTCTTTCATCGAACCATAGAGTACTTGGTCGGTTATTATACTATCATCATAATTAAAAGTAATTTGTAATGAAGAATTAAGTAGGTGTTGATTCAGGTGTGGTTGATTCGTAGATAAACTATCTAAGGTTATAGGAGCTGAAAACCCACCCAACTCAAAATTTCTATTTGTCTTTTCACCACCCGAATCACCAAAAGATGAAAAATTAGCAGTAGTCATCTGTGAACTCCCATTGGTAAATTGGAGACCAACTAAGTTATCACTAAAAGTGCCAGCACCATTTCCAGGAGCGGGTGGGTAATAATACTTTGTCATTACTGTGCTATTATTGTGTTAAATTGTTTAGTAAAATCTATATTACTTCCTCTATCTTGTCTAACTTCATATAATTTTTCATCAAACTCATCTCTAATTTCAAATAAATTATATTGTTTATATATGTTGTTAACCCCTGATAAATCATACATTGTATATATCCCGTCTTCAATAGATTTAGTTTGATTCCCGTATAGAGCAATAGCCAGTGTCTCAAAATTATGGTCTACCATTTCAATATCTAAAGTAATCGGATTAAAATAAGTATTTGTAATAATAACGTCTTGGTTTGGCTGTCCAATAAATGGTATAGCATTTGGTTGGGTTGTAGGTGCACTTGTAGGTGTTAACGTACAAAACATTAAATTTGTTGGTGAATCACTATACACATACCTAGGGGAGACTTGTTGTGGATTAGATAGATTTGCTGGTACTGGTTCACAATAAAAATTAGAAGTTACGATTCTGTAAAAATTAGGTATTTTTTGTCCAGATTTTTTTAAGTATTCTATTCTAAAACCCACTAAATTCATAGGTGTAAATTTATTTCTATACTCTGCAGGTACAGCATTGATATCAAATACCAATCCTTTTACGTTTGGTAATGCTGCTAATATTCCACAATCAACAATACTTGTTCTAATTTCTGCAGGTCTCAAGTATACCGTATATATTCCTTTAGTAGAAAATATACTAGTAGGTAATTTTAAATTATATAAACCACCTAATATTTCTACACCTGCCATACCACCGGTATCAGCATTATGTACATAGGGTGATAATACCGCGGATGAATTTAATTTTTGTAATGTAAAATTAGTAGTAAAATCCCTATTAGGGGTACTGTGTACAATTATTTCTACGTCCTCTGGGGATACGTCTGCTGGTCTTTTTATTCCATATGCTCCTAATGCCATAATTCTTAACTTTGGTTTTCAAATTTATAATACCCATATCCGTGAAGTTCTAATTCACCAATAGTGGGGTTAACTGACAGTCTTTGACATCTTTCAAAAACTGAAACTTTACCTCTTTCAATAAATACATCAGAACGAGTTTCTGGTTTCTGACACACATTCATCAAAAACTCTTCTTTTGTTAATGCAGGTAAACATTTTTTTTCTTGCATGATTGTTGGTGGTGTGTAGTAAAGACAACAATCTGGTAACCCATCACCATTATTATCGGGACAACCTAACAACGCGTTAGGGTTGTAGTTTAATGCTGTTGGGTCTGCACAATCTGGTACTAAATAAGTACAACATACAAAATTCCTATTAAGGGGTAATAAACCTTGTTGTTGTAATATTTGACTCTCACTATCTAACTCAAACCCAAAAAGTGGGACGTAAGGGCCTGCCCAATAAGGAACACCCCCATTAGCAAGTGATGGACCTGGTGTTAAAGGTAATATAACACTAACTTGATATCCTCCTCCTGTTGGTGTAGGGTCATGTAAGGCAGTTAACATAGTAGATGTTGTGTTGGTCCCTAAATATATATAACAACTAGGTCCCGGTGATATAGGACATGTCGGATGTGTAGATACAGTATTTGGAGCTCCTCCCGCAACCCACACTCCTCCGATATATTGTGGTAATTCAAATTGTGTTACAGGGTTAGTTAATCCTTGTGCATTGATTAGGCCCACAAACTCTGGGTTTGGGTGAGAAGTGAGAAGACCTAAACCATCATTATACCAATCTAAAACAAACGCATCTCCTGCATTATATTGTACTGTAGGGTCATAAAATCCTGTAAAATTAGTATTAATAGTTACAGAGTTTATTGTATCTATATTATAGGTAATAGTATCAGGACAATCACATGGAGGAAGGTCCGGGTCAGGGGACTGACAAGTAACACAATCTGGATAAGTTTCAAGTAAAGTTACTGGTGGGTTAAGAGGTAGGGTATTTGTAGTAGGTTGTACCCCAAAAGTATTACTATAACCCATATATTTTAAACACCACCAGGAATTGGCACCAGATGGGTTACCATAAGATATTATTTGTCCAATCTCTGGACTTCCCATTATTTGATAAAAAGTGTTACTGTTTTGAGATGGGGCTTGGGTAAAGTAGTTAGGTGCTCCTTCCCATTCATAACCTACACTATCCGAGTTTCCACAGGGTTCCCATAAATGATATTGTTCATTTCTATTAACATCTGGATTATAATCGTCATCGAAATTACAATAATTTAAAGGTAAAGGACATATCGCTTCTGGGTTATAATTTAGTGCTCCTGGATGCATACACCCAAACCAATAAAAATACGCACTATTGGTTGGACTCCAACCTTGTTCACTATTTAAATTGTTTTGCAAAAATGTACTTTGTGAGGTAGAACAATTTTCACAATTAGTAACCATAGGTGCAAAACAAGTTCCTGGATATCCAGGTGCACCAAGTTCTGTTTCTAAACCTGTACCAAACTCTCCGGTTTGTGAAAGTATTCCATAGTCACCCACAAAACCACCATCCAAATACATTTGAAGATTAGGTTGGGGTTCATCCTCTATATATGCCGGTAGATTTGGTGGGTTTAAATCTAACCCTTCAATTCCTATAAGTTCATATTCGGCAAATTTACCCACAAATCTTAAACAGGAAGCATATGGATATGCACTTTCAACTCCACCATAAATCGAAGCCCCATACAAGTCCGCATAGTTTGGATTTACCTCACCAACTCCACCAATTACTGCATTTAGACTTAGATTAGTCGCTAACCAACCTACCACGTCTCCCGGTTCTGGTTCACCTAAACTTTGCCACAAAGCTTGTGAACACGCTGCCCATCCTACTACACTGGGGTCCCCTCCGTTTCCAACATAATTAGATGCACATAGAGTATATTGTTGTCCCGGTAACCACATAGACCCTAAATCAACCCCACCTCCTTCAAATGGAACCCAGGAAGTTGTACCAATAGGTGGTCCCCATCCATTAGACCCTGCTGCTTGCGGGTTCTCTGGAAATAAAATTTGCGCACTTTCTTGGAAAGGATTTTCAAAGTCACACACTGTCCAAACATAATAAGATGGTGGTGGTTGATTCTGTGCTCTTCTACTAGATACTATGGGTTGTCTTCTAAAACTACCCCTTTCTACACGATTAGGTATCGATACTTGATTTAATTTTTTATTTGTTTTTTTATCTAACATTTTTCATCATTTACAATATAAAGGCACATCCTCTCCAATAATCATTGGTTAGGGTTGTAGGGTTACAACCACCACCATAACATCCCACATTTTGTGGTTCTGGTGAAACACCCGTAAATCCAACAAAACCTACAGACGCTGGATTAGGTGACGGGGTATATAGATTCCAAGTACCTGATGCTGGACCTGTTGTTACTTGATAATAAATAACATCACTTACATTATAATTCTGTGCTGAATTATAGGTATTATATCCTGTGTTAACCCAAGTATTGTATAAATTTTGACAGAATGGGTCAGCTTGGTTAACACCACTTAAATCCGTATACATAGGACCCGCAAATCCATCGGAAGTCTCTGAATTAGACCCACCCAAACACCCTGGTGGATTACTAGGACAACTAACCCAATTTGAATTGGCTGGACTAGGTGTACCTAGTGAACTACCTAGACCAGGTTTCACACAAACCCAACAACATATTTCATTAGTAACAATATTACCTACACTATAATTGTGAGTAAGGTCAAAGTACCCAGTAAAATAAGAATCTGCTAGAAATTGTACTCCAGTTATATCAATTACTACTTGATTAAAACAATCTTCACATGGACTTGGTTGTGGTGCTGGTCCAGTTCCTGGTCCAGTTCCTGTCGGAGTACAATCTGGGTTATTTTGGTTAGGACATAAAAACCAAGGTTTTGCTCTATTACCGATATTAAGGTTTGGTTCTGTACCAGGTCCCCAAAAAGGACCACCAGCACCGTTTGCAAAATAACAACACCCATCATGATAAATAAAGTCACCACCATCATAAGAAGTGCTAGCATTCCAAACTCCCGCATTATTAACAACATTTACAGTGAATGCCCATGGGGTTCCTATACCTTCAGATTGGATACCTAAACACACATCACAAGTTACTTCTTCAGGACAATCGATTGTATACATATTATATTGTTTTAAACCATCACTACATGATTCAAATATTGTTATACCATTATCAAAATCATATAAAGTTACTGGATAACCTATAGCTCCTTGACTACCATCACTAATTGTATAAGCGGTATAAGTTGTATTTGCTGCTATGATTTCACCCACTAGATTATCTTGTATTGTTCCGTCAGGCATTTCTACTTGTCCGCCTAAAGGAACTGGTACATTTACAAAATAACCACTAGCTAAATCTGGGTTATTAGTTCCATTACTATAAGTCTCAAAAGCTCCTAACTGACTTTCTGTCACCCCAGTAAAACAAAATGGTGGTGTATAATTTAATGTCACATAGTCTTGTGGTTCCACCCCACTATCTAAGGGTCCCCAATCGGAATATAACCAGTTCATTGGTAGAGTTGCCCAACCTCCTGGAGGATTGAATGTGAAGGTAGCATTTGGATTAGGGTCAAAGTTGGGGTCACTAGCATCACTTGAAGGTAATGTTAAAGGTTGTGAAACCGATGTTATTCCCCACGGAGCAGACATCTGGATATTAACTGTATAGGTACCAGGGTTACCGTAAGTATAAGTTAGTTGAGTTGTAGGATATTGTACTGTTTGACCGGGTGTTCCGTCTCCCCAATCTATTGTCCATTGGAAACCTTGTGTATCTTCATAAAAACCGAATTCTGTACTATTCTGAACGGTTACAGTCCAAGGTGCACTAGTGGAAGCGGACCATGTAAAATTAGAAAAAGTATCTTTTTGGAGTATTTCACCATCCCATATACTGTAGTGACCAATATCATTAAAATCTTGCTCTAAAAATATAGTTAGTTGGTTAGAACAGGGTGCGTTATACTGACAACAAGTATAATCAGTCCCATTAGGGTCACCTGAACAATCTACATTCGTTGAAGGGTTATAGTTGGAGGCTAAAGGGTCTATACAATTAACTTCACATTGGAACCAGTAACTATCTGGACCAGCTCCCGGATTTCCACCAAATATTGGGTTTGGGGTGATAGGATTAAACCAGTATCCCCCACTACCTGCAGGATATTCTACAACAGTCGCCCAACCATTCCACTGTGAACCTGGTGGATTATACATCCCACTCATTTCTGACGTAACATCCCACACTCCCATGTAAATAGTATCTATAAATCCATATTGTATAGCTAAAGGACATGGGTTGGTGTTAGGGTATGCACAACAACAATTTTGTACACCATTATTTACTACACACGGTAAACCACCGGTAGAGGAATAATCACCTATAGGGTTTCCATTATAACCATTACAAGGGTCTATAGGTCCACCACCTGGAACTACGTAATAATTAAGTGCACTAGGGTCAGTGCACCCATATAATGCTGTAGGATACACACAACAATCTGTTGGTGAACTTCCCCCTGGTGTGTAACCTGCATAACAATCAACAGCTAAATCATCATAATTACTAGCTATTGGGTCTGCACATCCTGCTCCAGGGTAAGTGTTACATAATGGTCCTCCGCAATCATAATCAGGGTCTATTATTTCTATGGTATTAGTATTAATTAAACTTATAAAAGCAGTAGGGACTGTATAGGAAGGTCCTACATTGTAACACGCCCAAAAAATAGATTCATTAATAAAACTATTAGAAGTAGAGTTTAGATTTATTAAAACTGTGTCTCCATTTTGTGAAGCTGTTAATAAATCTGGATTCACTTCTACAGACACTTGGATTATGTCTTGTACGTTTGCCCAAAGAGCTGGTGAGCCCCAAACTGCACCAATGTTATTACCACAAAGTGTTAAATCTACGACATGTATCTCCTCAGGTGGTAACTCAGGACAATTAGTGTCACATAATTCACCATCACAATTATATGGGTATTGTGAGATATCTACTATGGAATTTGGTGGGGTGTCTACTACTAATATATCTACAATTTTAAAACATAAATTACCACAAACGTCATCAGGTAAAGAACTACCACCCCCATAGTTTATTGCGACTATTTCACTGTTATTCATATTGACTAACACAACTTCACCTATCTGAGGTCCTTCAGCTCCCCAATTACTATCAAAACCAACATATAATTCTAAGTAACTTGTCCCTTCAATGGGGTTACACGATTTTAGATGAATTCTTGTAAAGAAAATCCCAGTAAAAGTCCCACAATTATCACAACCAACACCTCCAGGTGTACCAACAGTTACTGGAGGATATTGTACTATATCTATTGCGTAATCGGGTTCATATTGACTACATACAGCGGTAATATCACCACACACAAAGAACTCGTATGCTCCAGGACCTTCCCAACCCACCTCTTGTTGGTAATCCAAAAACTCATCAGCTGCCACTGGACCAACGTATGAAGGTCCATAAATATTAAAAATGGCATTAATAGATTGTCCTGCAGTATATAAATCAATCCAACTAGGTAAACTAGGTAAAGTTTCTAAGATTATTGGGTCAACATATTGCAGAGCGAGACCACCACCATTTGGTGCTACAAAATTACCTTCACACCCGGCTCCATAACTAATGTTAATAGTAAGTGATTGATAACACTCAACTCCCGGACCACACTCTCCAGCACATGGATTGGGTGCAGGCATTCCACTTGGTGACTGTGGTGGGCCATATAATTTTGTTTTATATTGTGAAGAAGGTATTTTTGGTGCGGGAACCGCCATTGGTTGTAGGTTCGCCATCTGAGCTTGTGCCACAGTGGTAGCTGTAGTAGTACTACTCATTACAAATGCGTCATTACACCCAGGTGTATAAACACCAGGTATGTTACAGGTCCATATTTGATATTTGTAAACGTCCATTATGGGTTCATATATTCATAAAATTTTATTGGGTTACCAAATGTCCCACACACTGGTCCTACCCCATCGTTTCCACTATAAGTGTCTTCATCATATTCGTTATATTTGTAAGTCCATATATCCCTATTAAAAGTTAATTTATAGTAAAAATGGTCCTGTGCTTTTACTAAATTAGGTATTGTTAAAAGGGTAGCATCTTTATTTAACATTTTTAATATTTGTCCATTAGATGCATTAAAAAATTTACAAGCTACATAATATTCATCTGGAAACACAATATCTCTTTTCTTTAAAAAATTTATATAATAACCTTCATTTATAGAATCTAAAGCTCCGAATTCAAAATTTGCAAATTCTATATCATAATATTGTAAAGGGTTATTTGTTGGGTCTTCTCCAAAAGCTTGTAAATATGCTAGACCGTCGTAATTAACTGACCCTATAGTATTATCAATTAATACTGTTTTTTTGTTTGCGTTATTAATAGGAATAATAATGGTAAAAATTAAACGTTGTGTTGTTGGGTCAGGAGAATCAAAATAGTCCATTTTAAAAAAACTTTTTGAGTACGTCTGTTGCCTTCTATAAATTTCTGGCCATGTTATACCTACATTAGAAAAATCTGTAGAGTAGGCTCCTCCAGTATCGAAAAAATAAAAATCCATTAGTAACCTTCTTTGGGGGTTAGAACTATCATCTAAATAAGTTTCATGTTGGTAGGATGTGGTTTCAAAATCTTGGATTAGATTTACTGCGTTTTGGATTTCAACTCTTTCCCAAATTTCTATAAGTTGTTCTCTTCCTACTTCGTCAAAATCCGTAGCTATAGGTAAAGTAACACCTTTTTCTATATCGTTTATCTTTATTTTAATTCTATTGACAGTCATCTATTTCTGGTGGTAAAATTATACTTTCGGTAACAAAGTTTTTATCCTCATCTACAAATACGGGTTTTATATAAAATGGTACCATTTTAAATGGGTAATGTGCGTCATTAGTATATGGATAACCCACACCATTAGTAGGTGAATCAAAAAACCCTATATCCAATATACTTCTCCATCTCCATAATTGTTCGTTTTGTGAATAATACGAATATTGGGGAACGTATTTATAATTAGCTTCTGTTTCTATAGCTACAGAATATTTTCTTATAGGTATTCGGTGGTGAGACTGATAAGTATAACCTCCAGGTATTTCACCTCCTGTTGGGGTACTAAAAGTACCCGGATTGAATTTAAGTTTATGTGAAATTTCAGAAATAACTCTTTCTTCTAACTCAAATTTACTATACTCTACAAAAGCACCTCTAAAGGTATCTCCCGATACTGGAAACTGTATCCCTATCCCCGTACTTATGATATTAGTGGGGTTAAATGATGGAAAGTCGTCCTCTACACCAACTGGAATAAAATTCCAATCCCATCCGTACCCTAATGAACTCTGAGTATTTTGGGGTCCGTCTGGTAGGTGGTTAATTCCATCCGCCGCATTAGGTTTCCAAATACCACTCATGTTAGTTGAGAAAATAGTAAGATATAAATCGGTTATAGGTCTATTTAAATTATCAGATAAAACCCCAACATCTAAATCGTTATTAAAATTCCATTCATAACCTTTATACTCGTTTCTCCAAACCGGGTGGCATATTTTACTTACAGGGGAATCCTTATCTAAAAAATATTTTTCTCTTTTAGTAAAGATTCCTTTTTGAAATCCGGTTGTCCCCATAAAATAATCTTCTGGATTGGTGAGAAGTTTGTGAATATGTACATAATAATCACATAGAGTTTCTGCACTATTTTGTATGTTGGTTATTTTTCTAAAATTACCTACTTGCCCATCTGGTGGTAAGTTAGATGCTGATGGTTCTCTTAAAATAATATTAAAAATATATTCTTCCGTGTTGTAGTCTACACTCCCTAAAGAAAATACTTTATCAAACACTTCTCCATTTATATCGGTTAAAAGAGTAGAACCATTTATAGCGTTACTAGTCCCACCATTACCAATTCCTTGGTCAAAAATTACATGGTCTTCAGCATTTAAACCATGTTTAACAGGACAAATAAATTGTAAGGCTGCTTTACCTTGTATTTCTACATTTTGAGTATAAAAAGGAATTCCAGATTGTGATTCAAACTCAACACCCGTTTGTGTTGTATAGTCAGTTAAGTACCTCATAGGTTGTTCACTATCATGCCTATAAACATATGATTCATATAAAGCCCAAGTATCTGTTTTTGCAGAAAATTCATTCCATTGGTGCTCTGAAGTTAACCCAAACCAAGGTTGTATAACCCCTTGTGGGATAAAGTCAAAAAACTGAAAAGATGGGTAACCACAAGCTTCTGTGTCTGCAGAGGTAGGCATTAAACCCGTAACAGGGTTTGGTACATAATAAAGTTCATAACCAACAAAAGTAGGGTCACTTGTACAACCGGTTAAAGGATTACTTGTAATTGGCATTATACCACCATAAAGTCTATAAGTACTACTAAATTCTCTTTCTAAATAGTATTGGTTTGGTAGGTTTACCGTAGCATTTCTATCCCCTTCAATCATATTCAATCGTGAAGCTTCTAACGGCATAGGTATCGACTCGTCTCTATCTAAAGAACCGACATACCTTTGTGAACCTCTTACTATTCTTATTGAGTCATTATACATAATCTTCTTCTGTATCTATATATCTTTTACTAAATTCATTATAAGCTGTACTACCATTTCTTAAACCAAAATAAAAATGGAAGTGTGTAGCTAGTCTCATATCAAAACTTGTAACCCACGGTGGTGTTCCAAAAGGACCGTAAGTAGGTGATGATGGTGCAGCATTATTACTTATAGGTGATAATGATGTAACATCAAAATACGGACTTGGTTGGTGGTTTATAGTAATAATTGTGTTAGTGTCCCAATAATTCTGTTGGTCACCAAATGGGGTGGGACCGTTATCCCAAGGATAGTAAGGTACAATTTGCGTCCAATTTATACCCGTACATATTCCAGTATCACCCCCTAATAAACAATCTCTTAATGTTTGTTCTTCTACTTTAAAATCAATCACACATATACCAGCTGAGGTAGTACCCTGACATTGTGGTGCACCTACCAACAAACAATTCCAATAAAAAGGATTGTTTTCTGCTGCTATTTGTGCAGTTGTACCCGCAGGGTTATTTAGTGACTGTTCAAATTCTTGTGGTGTAACAAATTCTGCAATCCCAAATTGGTTGTTTTGGGAAAAAGCTTGAGCTATATCACCGTCTAAAACTAAATCCGTGTTGTTATTAAAGAAGCAATTTCCTGGTACTGTACCCCAAAAAGGAAAAATGTTATTCATTCTCCAGAATAATCTTGCAATACCTATATAACTCACTAAATCACTAGTATTTTGACGAGAGGTAGAACCTAATTCTGGCATCATACTACATTTTTCTGCTCCTGCTGCGGATGAACAAACTTCTTTTAATTGTTTACTAGGCACACCCAGTTCAGTTAAAGTGGTGGAATAAAGTATGTTTGAGAAGGTTCCCTCTGGATAAGGTAAACTAGGTGACCAAGGTGATGCTCTATAATAAAATTTACCTTGTACTGGTGAATAGTATAACGTTCTTTCACAATAACTTGCCACATCATTTACTACTTTCATTTTAAACTGAAAATGGTATAAAAATCCATTTAACCAATCATTATTATAAGTTTCACTAATTCCTCCTTCACATAAAAAGTCAAAAACCGTTCTTCTTGTTCTCCACTCCATAAGACCTCTCCACACAGAAGAGTTTACTAATAGTAACGCGGATACACAACCACCAATAAAGGCTGCAACAGTAGCGTATAAGGCTACTTGTACCCCAAGTACTACACCAGCATAAGCATTTATACCCGCTGTACAAAGTGCTTGTAGGAAACCCCCTAAACTTGGGATAATAGCCGCTAAACAGGCAACAGTAACAATTGCCATTGCAGCAGTTACAACACCCATAAGAACATTCATTGTTCCGTTAATCGCATTTAATACTGTACCACCTAACCCAACAGTAAAGCATCCCCATCCAGCACCTCCTCCAGCTGCATTCCAACCTTGTGTTCCCGCATTTGCTTGAGAGTCTATTGGTGTTGCGTTAGCGGAGGGGAAACCACCAAAAGGTGGAAGAGTTTGACAACTAGCATCTGCATCTGCTCCTGCTGTGGAAGCATTACCACTAACATTTACTAAACTACCAAAATTTAAAGTTAAAACAAAAGTAAAAAGGTCTGCATTACACTGACAATCTTCACAATCGTCATAATTTTTTAAAGGTAAGGTTATACGAGGACCAGTAACAATAGCGTGTACAGCGTTAAAAATAACAGTAACTAATAAAAATACAAAAACTGTCCAAGCATTAGGGTAGCCAGGAATCAATCCAATTGCATCGAGTAGGAATCCTAAAGCCATGTAGATAAGATAAGCGTATAATAACACTATCACCATAGTAATAAGTGTTGAAAAAATATTAGATAAAATATATGAAAACGTATTTTCTTTTATTGCATTATTAGAGGGTACGTCGGTTACCAGTCCTGCACAATCTTTTTCTGCTGCAGGTTTTATTCTTTTAATACCTATATGTCTCCATTTACCACTAAGGAAAAAACCAGCTAAACCACCAACAGGTTTTACCCATTTTTTTAAAAATAAAGAAGTGGTGTAAACCTGTGAATATCTCATACTATAGAAATAATCATTTGTCGCTATAACATCAGTTAAAGACGGATAATCATTTATGTCTACAGAGAATGAATAAGACGCTTCTTCTGGTGATATTGTACCAGCAACAACATTTGCTCCAGCGTCAGCAGCTATCGATGTGTATTCTTTAATGTTGGGTACCAGATATTCACCCCTTTTTCTAAGTCTTGCTCCTGAACCATCAGTTAAAAATTTAAATCTAAATCTATATTTTCCAGTAGTAGGAATTCCCACAGTTGGGTCGTTAGATATTTCTTCTTCGCCAAATTCGTTAGTTATGGTATAATTCATGTTCATAGGAACATTTATTACATATTTACCATCATCATCTATAATAGCTGGAAAATCAAATCTTTCTAAAACCGGTACGGTTTGTCCATTAGTTACCCTTGTGAAAATAGTTTGTCTAATAGCTTCTACACTACCAGGCCCACTAACTAAAGAACATTTATCACCTTGTAATCTTCTAGGTACACAATTTCTATTAAGAGAGTTTTTACCATCATCTGTACCTATAGACCCCATAAAAACAGATGTAGGTTGTATATCTACACCAGAATCTCTTAAATCAAAATCTAAACGATTTATAGCTGCTTTACAAATAGATTCTTCCCCCCAAAAAGGAAATACGTCTATTGTTTTTGTTTGGGTTATGATTTGGGGTAATTCATCTATACTCGCAGATTCTTTAAATTTTGCACCATCAAATTCTCCTTCATTTGCTTTTCCCGTAATAATAATATCTTGTGGACTTAATGAAAAACAACCAATAGAACTCATATCTGTTTCCATTAGTATCTGGTGATTCCCTACTGGCACACCATAAATTAAAAAGTCTCCAGAGTCGTTAGTTTTTACCGTAAATTGATAGTATTTGTTGTAGACATAACTTACTTCTTGATTTAGTAGAAGTTCGTTTTCTTTAGGAAAGCTACCTGTATTTACATGCCCATCGTAGTCGGGTTCAGCAGGTAATAAATTATACCTATACCCTAGTTCATTCCTATTTTGTATTTTTTTATAAGGGTATAGAGCCTTTATAACTTCATTTTTTTCATCCTCATCATCTAAGGGTATAAAAACACCAATTTTTGCATTAGGTACCCCAAAACCCCCATTCGCTATTACTCTACCCGCTATAACACCAAAATCAGAACAATCTCTATTATAAACATCTGCTTGATTTATACTTAAACTCAATATCTCCAGCCTATCAAAATCTTGGTCTAAATTGATTTTAACTTCTTTGTCAACACCTACTTGAGCTTTTATTCTTATGTTCTTTGGCATACCTTTTCTTTCTTGATAAATATTTTATCTCTTAAAATTAAAGATATTAAGTTAAAAGACTTTGTAAATGTTCTAAGAGAAGTTAGGTGTGAATGGTTGTTTAACTCTAACAACAATGTCTTTATTAGGAAATCTAACTTGTGGAACCTCGTCTGGTTGAAAAAATATCGTATCATTTGTTAACATAATTTGTTGTGTCGTAGGGTCTGAATACGGTTGTGAAATTTGGGAGTTAGAGTACTCTGAACCAGTTTTATTAAATATTCTCATATCAGTGACATTTGTAACCCCTGGTTGAGTTGTAATATCACTACTTAATTGAGATATATTAAGTTGTCTTCCCATCTCCATTTTATTTGTACTAAAATAGTCTGATATTTTTTCAATAACGTTACTAACAATCTGACTTTGATTACCTGAAGAATCTATTATTAAGTCTACTTCTACCTTTAAATCTATAACTTTAGCTGAAGATATTTCTATATAATCATTTAACATTCTATAATTAGATAGATATTCTGTAATATTTTGTTTTAAGGAATTAGAAACTCGGGAAGTTAGTTTACCTTGTGGTGTATAAGATAATATTTGTATTTTTACTTTATTTTCTACTTCTGTAACACCTACTTTCGCTGCTGAACCAAACATCGCAGGCATCATTTGAATTCTAGAAATATAATCTTTTATAGTTACTGCTCTATTTTGTGCTGCAAAATTAAAAGTAATATAGTTTCTAATTTCTTCAGTGGTCATTAAATCAGCACCTCCTATTGCTGCTGTAACATTTTTAACTGTTAAACTATTACTAACAGAACCATTAACAGATGGTACTGGTCCAGAAACTATGAAATCTACAGTCCCTATTGAGTTTATAGCCCCTGCACCTACATTCGATACTTTTCCACCACCAATCCTATATTGTATGAATAATGTACTATTTCCTCTCACTGCATTTCCTAAAGAAATATTATTCATAAATTTATTAAGACTAAGTGTAACACCATATTTACTAAATTCATTTAATAAACTTTGGGAACTATTATTACCACTACCAAAAGTTAAAAAATAAAATCCTTCCGGTGTATATTCAGTAACAAATCGTTGGTCAGTGGGTAGGTATTTACCTATTTTTAATCCTGGTTCATCTGCTGGTAAAGATGGGTCTGCTATAAAAATTTCATTTTCTGCTAACGCGTCTACTTCGTACCATCTACTATTAGAATGATTTATAAATTCTAGGTCTGTGGGTAAAGTTGTAAAACCAACCCCCTCTTTTTCTATGACAGAAGTAACCCCTAACACATTTCTTTCTGGTAAAAATAATTTGTAAAAAGGAGTGGCTATCCCATCAGTTATTTCCTTTTTAAAAATTTTAGTAACCCCATTAATAAAAACTTCTCTTTTTGTTATAGTATAATTTTGTATAATACCATTAGCATTAAAATTAGGAACTTTAGTTCTATTAGGTGTCCCATCTATAGAGTAAGGTGATGAGAAATCACAATCGTTTGCTAATTCATATGTTTGACCGGCTCCTTGTACTTGTGAACCTTTTCTTAAAAATCCTAAATATCTAAAATCTTCTTTGTCACCATTAACTGGTACTATTATACTTAAATCACATAGAGCTAGTGATGGTCTATTACCTGGTATTTTTAAACCATATGTCCTTGCTATATTATAAAGTGAACTTCTTTGTTGTGCATATTGTAAAACAGTTTCTTGTAGTGTTCTATCAATATTATAGTGTAGGTTATCCGCTATCGCAGCATTTAAATCCAAAAATAAAGAATATATGGATGCATCACTTGTATCTTGGATTAGGTCTGGATAATAGGTTTTAGTTAGACGAATTAATTCGTTTTTTAACCCTATAAAATCTCTTTCTGTATAATTTAATTTTTTAGTCGCCATATTATAAGTTTAAGACTATTACGTCACTACTTTCAAATACATTATCTTTAATAGTGTATTCTACTGTTATTTTTGCTGTATATTCTTCCGTCCCATCTCCTGCCACAGAAGCTATTCTATCGTCTATCTGAGAAGTTATAACGTTTGTTTCATCATTAACCTCTTCTAACCTAGCGTCACTCATACTTTGTATTTTAAAGTCGTTAATGATAACATTAGGAATATACTTTGCTACCACATCACTTAATTCAGATTGTATGGATTCAAAAGTTAAACTATCTAAAGGTTCAAATACAAATTCATATAATCTAGTGCCAAAATCAGGTAAAAAGAATCTACTTCCTTTTTTTGTTAGTAAAAGATGAATTAAATTAGCTCTTATTTCCTCTCTAGGTGTAGCAGTAGTTTGTAGGAAAAAACCACTAGGGCTGTCACCAAATGGAAACGCTATACCATATCTTTCTTTTGTTAGCTTCATATCATTAATAAATATTACCGCTCTACTTTTGCAAACATCTGTTCCATAATACTTTCTATAGCACCTATAACAGCATACTGGTCATCACCCCATTGAGACTTGTGTTTAACTATAATTTTTTCTATGCACTCCTTTAAATCGTCAGCCAATAAATCCCATTTATCTGGTTGATAATCCCATTGCTCTCTTAATATTTTTTTAATTAGTGGTTTCATTTATTATAAATATTACTTAGGGGTGAATTAAATGTTTTTAACTTTTAAGTCTTCTCTTAATTCTTTGGATGTTTTTTGGTGTGGTGGCCAATATGGACAATGTCTACACCCACTCCCACAACAACTACCTCTACGAATATGGTAATCTTCAGTCATTACCATTAGCCCTTCCTTAGTAACATAAAAATCTTTTGGTTTAAATTTTGTTTGTTCTTGGCGATACAACTCTGTTATCCAATCATCTTTTCTTATCATTTTCCACTGCTTTTTCTTGGTGTCCACAGTGTGGACATGTTATTTTTTTATTATATTTTAAATTTTCAGTATTGTTTAAAGACAACAAATGGTAGTCAGCTATTGACCACCATTTATTACAAATACCACAATTAAAATGGTACAAAATTTCTTTAGATACTCTATGCTTCATCAAGCTCTTTTTCTTTTTCTATAGTTTTTAAATCTATATCAATTTCACAACTTCCCCCTGCACATGCTAATTCTCCTGATAAATCTGTATTATCATCTAACTCAACAACATTAGATAAATTCACATCTTTTAATGACTTCATCATTTCATTATATTTTTCTTCAGTAATGTCTTCAAAAGGAGCTTGAGTGTATGTACCTCCATTATATGGTAATACTGAAAGTCCATTATAATATTTTCTATTTTCCCACATCCATTGACCTGCTGATAACCACTCCTCTTCTTTTAATGAAATAGTAGCAGAAACATTATGAGAATTAGAACCTTTTCTATGCCCAGAATTAACCCATTCTGTTGCAACTTTTTTAACTCTCTCTAATAAATCAAATGGTGACTCTGTTCTCATTATTGAACCTTTAGGTGCTTTTTGTGGTATACTAATTACAGCGGTATCATGTGGTCTAAAGTACTCGTCTTCAACTAACTCTGGGTGTGTATTTTTAAGATATTGGTAAATCGCTTCGTTTTTACCTACACGTAATCTTCTAATATAAAAATCATTATGCCATGCATGAATACCTGATGATGTTCCTAATGTTAAAGAAGTTGTTCCAGCTGGCTTAACTGTTGTTGTTCTTGCCGCTTGATTAATTCCTAATAATTTAGAAACTCTTGTATTTTCTCGTTTTACTAAACTTGCCGCTTTTTTCATATCATAGTTAAGTACTTTACCAGAACCAATACCTGTCATACTAACACCGATTAGTGCGTCTTTTTCAGTTGTTTCTCTCCATACATCTCTTAAATAATGGAAAGCGGTATACCCTGCTTGTAATGTCCCAATAAATGCAGCAGCTTTAACTCTAATGTTTAAATCTTCTTGTGATTCAATATTTGAAACATTTACTTCACATAAATTACAGAACTGGTACGGGCGTAGTGCAATTTCACAACAAGGATTAGTTCCCCAGTCTTTATCGTTGTTAAAATAAATTCCTGGTTCTCCTGCTCCTGATAGTTCTACACGTTTCCATATTTCATCAAAAAATTCTTTAGTGATTTTATGTCTCATTAGTACAGCTGAATTATTAGCTCTTCCTCTTTGTGGGTTGAGTTCCCACCAATTACCGGCTTTACACCCAATCATAGCATCGTCATCAGCACTAAACAAACTAATAAGAGCTGCTCTACGTATACCTCCGGCAAGTACAGCATCCGCGATGTGACAGACGATATCATGTACTTCAATAGTTGTAAGTTGTTCTCCATTTTCTTTTTGATTTAATAAACCTTCTATTTTTACTAAACATTCTTTTAGTGGTTGAGGTCCTGGTGCCTTACCTCCAGAAGTTATTAATCTAGCACCTTTTGGTCTAATATCTGAATAGTCAAATTCTACTCTACTTCCTCCACCATTCATATAAGATTTCATAAGAACTTTAACTGAGTCTGCCCAACCTTCGATTGAGTCTCCAATTAAAAATCTCCTTTTTCTTTTTGGGTATGGTTTTTGAATCACTGGAAGTTGATTTACATGGTGTCTTTGTACAGAATAACCAACACCAGTACCACCTAATAATAAAAACATACATTCAGCAAAAGAATCTATGTGGTCAATTGGCATATACGCACAATTATAAATTCTATTAGGGCTTATTTCAATTGGTTTGCCCCCAAATTGCATGGACCTCATTGATGGTAAAACTTTTTTATCATATACAAGTTTGTATTTTTCATTTATATCATCTTTTAAATGAGGATATTTTTTAATGTGCATATTTTTATTTCGTGTGACTAATTCTTCCCAAGTCTCTCTTCTGTTTAATTCCGGGATATACTTCGCATATTTCATATACACAGTAATATCAGAAAGTATTTTGTTTGAAATCTCCATATTTTTACTTTTATAATGTTTAATTTATTGTTTTAATATTTTTTGTCTCCTTTCAAGAGCACTTAGAACTCTTTGGCGATTCCTCTCCGTTTTATCCTCCTCAAACCCTAAGAACGTTTGGGATTGTTGTGTGTCTATTTCTAAGGTGGAATTATCAAATTTACAATTTTCAAATATGACCCCATCCTTCCCTAGTCGGGATTTTGTTATAGCTATTGTCGCTAGACCTAATTCTTTTTGTTGTAATGTTTTTGCTACTGAAATTATGACATGTCCTACCTGGGCTTTCTTTATAGAACCCCCCATTTGGTCTGTAGTTACAACTTCAGACGAAATAGAGGACCTATTACCTTGTGTAGCAGTCCACCCTACTAAATCCAATTCGTGACACATAGCTTCAAATTTTCTCATTACAGAACCTTCACCTTTCCATTCGTCATTAAAACTCCTGTCAGGTATAACACAGTCTATATAATCTAATACAACAACATCAATATTATTACCTTCTGATGTGATTTTTCTAATTTGGTTTTTAATTTGAGTCATCGTATTTTCATCTGATGGTAATTTTTTTAGAATCATTTTACCACCATTTTTCTTCATTTCATCAGCTTTACTTAATACTTCTTCTTTATTACTAGAAAGTTCGTCAGGGGATATTCCCGTCCAACATGTAAAATGCTTTCTTTGTATAATTTTAGGATTGTCTTCAAAAAATATCTGTAAAACATTATAACCCATATTAAAAGCTGTATTTGCAAACCTAGTTAACATTGTGGTCTTACCTACACCTGTAGGTGCGAGTATTACCCCAATCTCTCCTTTTGCAAGACCACCATTTAATAAATTGTCGATTCCATCAAGTCCTGTGGGAACTGGATGTCTAAAATCATCCTTTAATACTTCTTCTAAATTGTGAAAAACTTCAAAATTACCAGTATCACCGTCCCCTATTTGAATAGCCTCTCTAATGTATTCTTCACATTTATCATAACTTTCAAATTCCCCTTTTTCCATAATGTTCTCAACTTTACGAATAGCTTTTTTTAGTTCTTGTTGTTTACAAAATTTAATAGATTTTTCTTTTATAAAAAGGTGGTCTTTAAAAGATGCATCCTTAACTTCTTTTAAAATATCAAAAATATATTTTCGTGCCATTTCTGAACTTATCTCTAAAGTTGTAAGTTGTTCTAGACCTTCAAAAGTTGGTGTGCTCTGATATTTCTCATAATACTCTTTTATTAATTGCATAATTAACTTGAAGTATTGATTATCAAAATATTTTGCTTGTATGACATCGATTATTGATTGAGAAAAAGATTTATCAGTTATGATTAAATTCATTAATTTTAACTGAAAATTATATCCTAAGTACCCAAAATTTGTAGTTTCATTCATCCTTTTTTCTTTATAAATAAATACATGATTTATGTTGTTAAAGTACTTTATCTAGGTACTTACCTGTTATTTTTTTCTGTGACAAAACGTCAGATAGACCATTTAAAAAATAAGAAATTTGTGGTCTTACATCTACCGAATATCTAACTCTTGGGGGATAGAGATTGGCAGGGAAGATTCTTGTCATTAATTTAGTATCTCCTTTATTAATGGTTATCGTAAAATTTTCTTTTTCTTCAGGAAATTTTGACACATCATCAGTAAAAAATTCTGTAATAATATCAGTAGTTTTTTCTTTTAATCTATCTTCTATGGTATGATAAATCTCTTTTACAAACCAGTAAAAATCCATAGATTTTACGGCTTTTGGATTAAAATTTTTAACATTGAAATATCTTTGACAAATAATGTTATTATCAATCTTAAGTAGAAATTCAAATTTTTGTTGGTCTTTATTTTCTTTTTTCATGAGTTTTTAAATTTATTTTTTTCTATACGTGTTAATACTATGAATGGTGTAACGAATTTTAAAAATGCATCATCAGATTTTCCTAACAATTTAAATAATCCATCTTCCATCATCATTCTTAATAAATTTTTGTAAGACCTATCTTCAGGGTCTATAGTTTCTTTTATTATGTCTAAAATTTCATTTTGTGAATTTTCATCTAATAAAGTTTTACTTAAATCTATTAAATTTTTATTTCTTTCAAAGAAAGAGTCACCTAACTCTCCTTCTATGGTAATCCCTTTTACCAAATTTTTTACCCTAAAATTAGGTGTGGTTTTGTTATAATTTTCTTTTAGTGTTTTTAAAAAGTTTTCTAGTGTAATAACTTCCTTCTGAACTTCTGGAAAATTATTTATTACTGTTTTAACCCCAACACCTTTGATTCCTTTAATACCGTCAGACGAATCACCACATATAATCTTTAAAAGTTTAATGTTTTCTATTGGTATTAAAAAGCCTTCATATTTAATTTTTTCACCTTTAACTATTAATTTGTCTCTGTTAAATAATTTTACACTTACCTTATCAGATACTAATTGTAGTAAATCTCTGTCATTAGTTAAAATTGTTACATTTTCTTTTTTTACATTATGACAATAAAATGCGATAGCATCGTCTGCTTCATAGTTATTAAATGAAGTTTGTCTTATAAAAATTTCTTCTAAGTATTGTTGGAGTCTTTGTTTTTGACTATAGAACGAGTTTTGGTGTTCTTTATCTCTAAAATTAGATTTTCTTCTAATTTTATAATTTTCATATATTTTTCTACGTGACGTGTAGTTTTTTTCTCCATCCCAAAATACAACCACTTTTTCATAGTGATTGTGGTCTATTTCTATTCTTATTTTATTTAAAAAATGAAATACACCACCTATATGATTATCTCCGTAGGATAAATTTTTAAGTCCGTGAAATCCTAGTTTAAGTAAGGCGTTACCATCAACTATTAATGTATTGGTCACTGTTATTTGTTTTATGGTTCAACACTATTCTACTATCTCTAACAACTCTACTTCGAATTTTAAATCTTTCCCCGCTAAAGGATGATTCATATCTAAAGTAATTTCTTTTTCATCTACACCTACAATTTTTGCTAAAGCAGGTTTACCACTTTTAGTTTTTCCTTGTATAACTTCATCAATAATCAATTTAAAGTCTGGTGGGAACTGGTCTCTACCAACTTTAATTCTAGCCTCTTTGTTTACTGGTCCATAAGCTAATTGTGATGTGATTTCTATTGTTTTTGTTTCACCAATTTCCATACCCGTAACCCCCTGTTCAAATCCTGGTATCATTGAACCTTCTCCGATTACAAATTCTAAAGCTTTTTCTCTTTTTCTTGAATTGTCAAATTCACTACCATCAGTTAATGTACCTATATAATGAACTTTTACTTTGTTTCCTGTTTTTACTTTACTCATTGTCTTTTTCTATTTTTAAGTCGAATTCACCACCTACGCCTAATTGTTCAGACCAAAAAGCGGCATATTCTTGTTTATATTTTTCTATTGATTTTTTTTCTTCAGTTGTTTCTCGTCCAGCTAAAAATCCATGAGGTGCTATCAATATCTTACCATCCTCATAACCTAAACCATTAACATGGTTTTTCATGATTGTAATTTTAGTACGGGTCGCAAATTTAACTTTTCTTTTTTCTTTAACAGCTGAAATATTTGTTGTTCCAGCGTTTTTTTGATTACCAAATCTAAAAACTAAGGTAGAATTTAACCATAGAGCTTCACCTCCTTTAGCTTTAATTTTTGGTTGACCAAAAGGATTATCTGGTAGTTCAACCCAGGGTTGATTAACCACTACCAAAGTATTTGTGTACTTTGAACCTTCTCTTCTTGATTTCCCAATTCTTTGGTTGATTCCCATCCCTATCTTATCAGCTAAAACAGCTGCATTATGCATTTTACCACCTTTACCATCGAAAGTCATTTTACAAGGAATAGAACCTACAGAGTCCCATAAGAAAAGTAAATCATAATCTATTTCACCCTTATCCTGTGCATCCATTAAAGTATTAATATAGTCGGTAATTTCTTCTATGTATTCAAAATTATTATTGAATAGGAAAAAACCATCCCAATCTATTTCTCCTGTATCCTCATCTACAACTTCTTCACATTCAAACCCTAACATTCTTGCATGTTTAAAGTCCCATTTTTGTTCAGTTATAATAAGTACTGGTAAAATTTTCTTCTGTTGAGCTGCTACTGCTGTTTTTACTAATGCAGTTGTTTTACCTGTGTCGGAATGTCCTAAAAACATTTGTAAATGCCCCATCGCTGGTCCAGGTATCCCTGTAGCGTCTAAAAAGGCTTCACCTAAATCAAAAAACCTATCTGGTTTAAACTTAGCCTTTTTAGAGTACTTAGATTTTATATCTGCAAAACTTCTTTTTTTTAGTCCCATATCTTTTTATTTAAAATGGTAAATCTTCGTCTTGTTTGTCGTTTGTTTGTGGGTCTACAAAAGTAGAATTAGAACCACCTACGGTAGTTGTACTTTCTGTTTTGTTACTAGGGTCGTTATATGTGTATTTTTTTAACTCATTATCCCATACAGGTTCAACTCCTTTAGCGATAGCTTCTAAATATTCTACTGGTTTTTGTGAGTAAACATCTTTCCAAGTAGAGTCATTAGATAACCATTCTTTAGCTTGTGTTTCATTTTCACTTAATTTACCTGGGTCTTCATACATTACAGATGATATTGTTGTGTATTCACCTCTACCACCTGGTAATGGTACCGCTTGTAAAATAAGGATTAAATCTCTACCCTCTTCAGGGTTAGTAATATCCCCTTTATTTTTCCAAATAGGAATAATTTTATCTATAGGGCCGTCTCCTTTCCAATTATGTTTAAATCTCCAAAATTTAACACCATCTTCTTCTGCGTCTCTATCAATTACTTTTACAATATAAAATTTTTGTGAACGATATTGTCTAGCTAATTCTTTAGATTGTTCATCACCTGCTAATCTTAAAGCTTCTTCTACTTCATTTAAAGGACTTCTTTCCCCGGTTGGTTTACCTGTAGAGTCTTTTCCTGGGTCATAGATTTTCATCCATTTTCCTTGTACTTGGGTATTGTGGAAATATACTTCCTGAAATGGTGAACCACCATCTTTAGTTGGTAAAATTCTAATTCTTCTTTCTCCTGATTTAACCCCTTTAGGTAAAGCTAAGGAAAGATATTGTTTTAATCTCTCTTCTTGTGACATTCTTGGTGTTGAAGAAGACTGCTTGTTTTTTTCGTACTGTGCTAATACTGCATCTAAACTTGACATCATAATAATATTTTTTTTTTAATTTTAAATTGTTTTTATCCTCTATAAAAATAACAAAAAGATTCAGGTAGTCAATTATTTTAAATTAATTTTTAATGAAAAAAAAAAGCCCTAATGGGCTTTTAAAATACCTATACAAAGATATTACTAATCAACGTTAAAACTTTGTTTAATATCAGATTGGTTGTAATTTTCTAAATCTTTCCCGGTTAAAACATACTCATCTTTTCCCGACTTTTCAAATCTATCTTCGTTATCTTGATAAAAATCTACAAGACTTTGACTAAAAGGTCCTGAATCATATTTTCTTGCCTCTAACTTTTCTTCTTGTGTTTTAGGTCGAATTTTTTCTATTTTTTGTTCTAACTTCTCAATTTGAGTTACCATAGTGTCCATACTTCCTAGTTGATTTTCTAAATCTTCTAGTTTGTTTAAAAGTGAATCGAGTTGTTCTGTATTCTTAGAAAGAATGTCTTTATCTGCTTTTACATCTTTTTTGATTTCTTCTTGTCCCGTTACTAAATCTGTCACATCTATTTCTGTACCATCTGTAGTATCTAGTTCAGTTTCTGTATCTATAACTTCTTCCTCACCCCCTTCTTCTTCAGCTTCTAAATCTTCTTCACCAGTTTCTTCTTCTCCAGGTAATTCTTCTGCAGCAGCTTCTGGGTCAGCTGGAATGTCCACCACTTCCTCTTCTTCTTGTTCTCCTAATTCTTGTTGTCTCTTAACGAATTGACTAATTCTTGGGGATGGTCCTTGAACATCTACAAATCCTGAACCACCATTAACGGAGCCCAAAACTTGTTCATTTAAATTATTAGCGTTATTACCAATTTGTTTAAATCTTTCTAATTCTTCTTTTAACTTTTGTTCTATACTAGCCATTAAGTAATTGTTTTACATCTCCATTAGGTGATTCTACATTTATTTTTCTATTAACAGCATGTTGGTTTTCTACTCTCTCTATTAAACCATCTCTAGTTCTTACAGTGTAACAAATACCAGTATCCAAATCACATACTTCGTTAGATTCTGCATTAGAATTAACTTGTTTTAAGTTTGTATTCTTACCTAAAAAATTATCTAGTTTGTTTTTTATATCATTTCTAACCATAACGCGTTTTTTTTAATAAATATCTTTATAATATAAAACCACCTATCAATACTATTCTTCTTGTATTAAATTTAATGGATTTATTATTTCTTTTACTATTTGTTTATCATTATTCACCACTAATCTATTTACCTCATAGTGTAAATGAGGTGCTGTAGAACTACCAGTATTACCTAATATACCTAAAACTGCTCCTATCTGAACCGTGTCACCTTCATTCCATTGTGACGATATTTCTTTAAGATTAGCATATATAGTTTGGTATTGGTGTACTGTTCCTTCAGTTAAATAGTTACTATCACCTAAGTTAACTGTTTGTCTCGCTATCACTATATGGTTACCGTATCCGTCACCACATGAAGTGTTACCAATAACACAACCTCTAACAACTTTAGTTACTATACCTGTAAAGGATGCAAATATTGATATTGGTTCATTTTGGAACTCTGTTTTAGGTGTTAGGTCTAACCCTTGGTGTATACGATTTGTAGTACCTTCTTGCGAATTATCATCAGTAGGACTAGGGGTGTCTACCATATCCATATTAGTAGGTGGTTGGAAATTAAATGGTATATCACTTAAAGTGACATCGTTATTATAATATCCGTTTTCTCCTTCTACCAAAGCTTTTTGTTCTTCGGTTAAATCAAATGGGTCTAACCTAACTTGTTCTACCGGTTCTATTTCAATTTCTTCTGAAATTTTTGATAATAGATTTTCTTGTATTTTCATAACCAAATCTGTGACTTTTGGTAAACTCGGTATTGGTATTCTAATTCCGGAAAAACTAGTTTTTATATCGTTAGGGGTTACATTGTGTTCTACACTTGTTATAAGATAAGGACCATTAAACATAGGTAGGTATCTTAGTTGAAAATAAACAGTTGGTTGGATAAGCATGTTACCCATACAGGTTACATTACATTTATAAGAACGAGTTTTATATAAATTAAATAAGTTTATCGCGTTAGTAGATATTTCCCTACCTGAAGCTTGTTTACCTAAGTCTTCAATGACTCTAAACCCCTCACTTGTATCTTTATACTCTGCTTGGTCTAAACTTACAGATTCAAATATGTTTTGGTTGGGTACACCAAAATCTACCGCAAAAGCCATGACATTATTACTTTTATGTTCAGTCCCTGCCTGGGGTAATGGTCTGGTAGCTAAAGGGTTATTTGCTACACCACCCATATTAAACGAATCATTAGGGAATCTGTTAGTTTCTGTTTTTATATTTAATTTTGTTGATGGTGGACCAATATATTGACATAGGAAAGTCGGTGCGGAGTCTTGGTAGTCTACCTCTAAAAAGGTACCAAACATAGTATTACCTTGATTGGTGGCTCCACCACCATCTTTACCTACACCATAAAAATTAACATAAGAAGGTAGAGGTAAAAAATTAAAAAAGTTTTTACTTAATATATAACTTATAAAATCAGCTAGACTTTGACTAGTCCCAACTTCCGCATTATTGTTAAAAGGATTATCCAGTTGTTGAAAAAGAAATATATCTAGTATAGCTTCATCACCTATGTCCGCGTTTGTCCTATCTAAAAATAAAAATTGTTCAAATAGTGTTTTTGCTGGGGGTAACGTATCTGAGTCTCCCGAAATCCATTTATCATTCATTGTTTTAAAAACCTGATAAAGTTCTAGTTTAAGATTATCCGCTACAATATCGGGTCTAACATCATCTCTAGTATTTTCTAAAATAACATCTGCAGCATCTACTTTTTTAAGTTCTCTTACGACTTCATTAATGAAGTCAGTCACATTATTATTTTCAAATTTTTCTATAATATTTTTAATATGTTCTTTAAAACCACCAGTTGTACCACCATTTACCCTATAAAGTCTATAATGTTTAATAAGTGGTGCAAAACCCTCTATAGTCGCAGGGTTAGCTTCTATATTTTGTGATTTAAAAAATTCATAAACAAAACTATTTGTAGAACCTAAACTATCTAAATCCACACTACCAATCCACTGCTGGAAAAATTGGTATAGGATGGTTCCTGTAAAAACTCCTATGGCCACATCTGGAGGTAAATTGTCTGTGTAGGGCCCTGGTCTATTATCATTTTTAAAGGTTACTCCTTCTAGAGTAATTTCTTCACCTTTTGTGTCACCTAAAATTAAAGATTTCATTAGTTGTAGGGTTGATATCTCACCCCCTTCATAATTAGATACAATATCTAATCCACTTGCGGAACCTTGTTTGTATAATACATTTTGATTCAAAAAAGTAGAAACATAATTTACAAAGTTTTCATACTGAGCTTTTGCTAATTTTTTAGTCAACGGTTCATCGGGTGCTGTGGATAAATCAATTTTATCAACATAAAATAATTTTTGTAAAAGTTGTTTAAATGATTTATATTGTCCATTTATAACACTTGTATCTGGATTAGTGGAAGAGGCAAAGTTTTTAAATATTTCCATAAATGCATTAAGCACTTGTGTTGGGAAGACACTCATTAGTCCTTCAGCACTAGTATAGTCCTGAGCATTTTCTAGTAATTGCCACGCATCTTGTTCATCCTTACTTTTATTTATTTTTTTATGATAATGTAATGGAGGAGGTATACTGTTATTAGCTTCAAAATACCCATAACCTGCTCCCGCCCATAAAGACCTAACATTACCATTGTGTAAATTATTATTCCCGATAAAGGTAGTGGTCTGACTTTGTATGTCCGACTGCACTAAACCTCCTGTAGATGGGTAAAGTATATAATAATTAGATGGTATTTCTTGATTTGTACTTTCTAATCCTAAGGCTCCTACATTTGCAGAATCCATCCAACTAGACCAAAATTTAACATCAATGTTATTACCTGTAAAAGTTAAATTAGTTTCTGGTGTAAAACTAGGAGGAACTATAAAATTATTTAAAAGGTTTTGGTCTACAATATTACCTGGAGTGGTTAGTATTTCTTTACCCGTAACTATTTTATGTACCGCCTGGACCATTCTTGGGTAAACCCCCACTTCTACTCTTAGGTTTGGTGAATTAGCTACGATAAAATTACTTGTCCCTACCGGGTAGTTTTGGTATTGGTACGCTAGACCGTTAACATCGTCGGTATAAATGTAATCTGGTCCTGTACCTCCTTGTGATGGTATATTACCAACATTTCCCCAAATATCCGTTAAAGGGTCTGTACCAGTATCTATTCTCGTACTATGTCTCCACCAGATAGACCCTATTTTTAATACTAAAGCTAAAGGTAGGGTGTGGTGTGAAGCTAATTCTTTAATTAAGGAACAAGTATACCCACCATATTGGTTTTTATTATCAAAACTTTCTATTATTTTTTCTAATGGTGATGTTAGTGGAAGTGAATTTAAAAATAGATATAAAGGTAATTCGTAATTATCTGTGTCACCAGCTACAATTAGTGAGTTAGCGAAATAAGGTGTGTTCATCATAGAGACAACCGTTTCTTCCTCTACATCAACCCCATCTAGTAATTGTTGTCTTAGTATATCTTCTATTTTTGGTTGGTATACATTTATAGACCATTGTTCAGTATTGTCTGGGTTTACATTAGGTAGTATTCCTTGTAATGTCTCATTTTCTTCTTTTAATGAAATAACTGATTGTGCGTTTCTATCCCAGTTTAAATTACTAAAAAAATATTTAGGATTAGCTGTTGAATAACATTTGGAGTCCGCGTTGATTGTTAATTTACTAATATCATGTAGACCTATATTAGTTAGTGCATTACCGTTAGCCATGTTTTCTTTTAACCATGCTTGGTTGGTTGTAAAGTTAAATGGTAGGTTTGAAAATACTCCATCTAATTTGTCAGATATAGGGATGTTTAAAACCTTAGCAAATGTTTCATCTTTTGCGGTGGAAACAAAAAGTAAATTTTCAGGAAAAACACCAAAATTAGTGCCTATTATATTATTACCAACAATAGGTCTATTATTTATAGTACCTGTATTGATTCCACCTAACTGAAAGTTTACCCATTTATTTTCAGTATCAATTTTTAATTTTTCTAATATATCGGTATACGTTTTACCAGAGCCTTCATTAAAAAATTGTTGTAATTCACTATCTAAAGCTAGTGCCATAGAAAAGTTTTTAGCCTCATATTTCGCTAATTCTAATGTAGCGTCTTTAATACGTGATTGTGGTGATAAGGTATTTAAATAAGAATATGAAAGATTATATGACAAATCATTAGCTCTATCTATAAGTTCCCATAAATTTACATTTGCTGTACTAATTTCATTACCATATGGGACATTTGTAAATGGAAATTCTCTTACTGATAATGGTATATAATTTAAAACTTCACTTTCATTTGTATAAGCGGTATCTAAATCCGTTACTCTAAAATTTATAGTTCTAGCATATTCTTCTACAAAATATACTTCAGGCCATAAGACAATATCTTGTGCGTTAGTGGTGGAAAGATTTGAGGTTGAGCCTAGGTAAGATAACTCGTATTGTGTTTGGCCGTCCACTTCTTTTTCTAAATAATATTCGGGCCATGGATATACGTCGGTTTCACCAGGTTTAATATCTATAGTACCACTTACAGCTTCCAATCTTTTAGATTCATTTCTTTTTTCGTAAGCTTCTCTATGAACTTTATCTAGTAATAATAGATAGGTATCTGCACCCGCTATTATCACACTCATTAAATTTCTTATTGTGGGTTTAAACCCTAAAGTTTGTATAAAAATTGTATTTAACTTTGATGTTGCTTCTTCTTGTAGTGCATTGAATTTATCTTCAAATTCTTTTTGTAGTTTTTTCCATTCGAATAAAAATGTTTTAGGTTGTGTGTCTAGGACATACCACCCTTCCTGTGAAATTTCATCAGTGTATTGGTCTGCTCTTTGGTCTTCTACTCTAAACCTTTCGTGTACATCTATACTTGCTACTCCACCAGAACCAAAAGTGAAATTATCTTCTAAACTTTTTACAAAACCTTCAAAACGTTTTTTTAATCTTTCTTCAGAAATAGTAATATATTCCTCACTATCTACATTTATTCTCCTTGCTAAAGCTACTTTAGTATCCCCAGTTCCGGTACCTTCGACCGACCAAGTTTTTTGTAATGAATCATCTAAATATGTATTTTTCCAACCTTTAGCTCCGAATATAGATTGATAGAATAGGTTTAATGTATCACTATATTTTTTCTTATCATCTAAAAATCTTAGGTCTACTTTGGAAAAGTTTTCTGATAGTTCTTTTTCAAAATTTTTAATTTTTTCTATGAGTTCCCAGATAGTTAAGTGAGGCATATTTTTAGGAATCAGTAGTCTATCTTTATATCTTTTATATATACTATCCATTACCTGTCTACCAATCCCACTATTAGCATTTACACTTTCTAGATAACTTGTATCTCCTTCTGCAGAATCTTTAAATATTTCTTGTTGTTGTTCTACAGTTAATTTATTACCTTCCACATCTACTACAGGGTACATATACGGAGCCACCATACATTCTTGCATAGTAATATCTCTTAAAATTGCTATGTGGTTACCAATAAAATCACACTGGACTAAATAATCACCGGTAGACGGTTCAAATCTTGCGTTAAATTTTAGAAGAGCTAATCTATATTGTACCGCTTTACCATAATAACCTTTAAGTGTTAACTCAAATTGAGGGTAGGGTAAATGAAAGAAGGCTGTGTAAGGTGTGTTTACGTCACCTTGTGAAAATAAAGTTTCACCCCTAATATCTGTAAAATTTATACTGACCATAGGTGTAAAATCTGCACCAAATTTTATAGAAATACTATTCATTCCAAATCCTTGGAAGTCTAAGGAGTTTTCTATTTTTTTAGTAAACTCGCCAGTTTGTTGGAAATTTTCGGTTGGGACTTGGGTTTGTTTGTTAATACTCGAGTCGGTAAACACATCGGTCCAATCAGTATCAAAATGTGTTTTGTTTTGTGGGTTTAAAAAGTCTATAGCTCCATCAAATAAATCTACAACTACTTCTGCTGACCCACCCACAACTAATTTACTTCTAGGTACTAATCTTGCTTTTAAATTAGCGTATATAATAAGATTCTCGTGGTCTACCAATCTTTCTTGTTGATTCCCGTTATCGTCTTCTATTGAGTTTGGGTCTACTAGGACAAGATTATTAGCCACAGGATTAACAAAAATATCACCCTTTGCCATAATATAAAAAATGTTTATCTAATTCAGTTTTATAACTTTCTAATGAGGACCTTAAAGGAAAAGGTACCCTTAATATACTACCATCAGGAATAGACCATTCATTTTCTCCATAACCTGGATTAGCCTGTAAAATTAACCATCCAAAATATGGAGTGTTATAGAATTGTTGTGAAATTTTATCGGTCCTACTTTTACCTACCTTATACGTCACAAATCTATCTGTACTTTTAGGTGGTAATTTTATACCTGGTACGTTTTTTAACTCACCATTAACCAAAAATTCTTTATATCTATTATAATATATCATATTAAGTTATTGTAATATTAGAAATTATTTTTTTATTGTAACTATTATATACGGTTCCAAGTGCTCTATCTTTAAAAAATTCCGCAACATATGGTATTTCACCATCGTGTTGGTTGAATTTTACTTCATATTTTCTTTGTGCAGCATTAAATTTTTTAATATTTTTTAGTCGTAGTTGTACCGGGCTCTTATCAAAATAATTTTTATACTTTTTTATTTCATAATTAAAGTACTGAGAAACCCTATCTAATAGTTTTCTACTGTAGTCGTGTACTATCGTACTACTAATACCATCTTCATTACTAGTTTTAGCTCTGGTTAATTTTTTAAATAAACTATCTGATTTATAAAGAATTAATTTTTTAGCCTCGTTTTTATAACTTAAGTCATCTATTTTAGTCATAACTTTTTCATCATAAACTAAATTAGAGAAAAATAAGTATTGATTAGGAGAGATAACTCTATTTGGGTAATCGTAATTTACCACATCTTCCCAAGTGCTTACAAAATTTTCTATAACACTAAATCTACTTTTAACATCGGCAGTAAGAGCAGTTAAACTATTAGTTTGTGTATCTGAAGTTAAATTTAAACTAATTAATATTCCCTGACTTCTACCACTCATAAAACCATCATATTCATTATCAACCAGATTTAATCTATCTGTAGCTCTACCTAATTCAACCAAATATTGACGTAAAGTAAAAATAGTTTTAGTACTTTCTATTCTAGTTTTAGACCATTGTGTTTCTAATTCATCTAATAACGTTTTTTTAATATATTCTTTATCTTGAATACTTGCACTATTAGGTAAGAGTGTCTGGAAGTCCGACGTACCACCAGAAATTTCTAATTTTAAGTTTTCATAATATTCATCATATCTACTTAAAAATCCGTTTGGTATCCCTACGATATCTAAACTATTGTTCACCACAAAACCACCATAATATTTTGTGTATTTATACATTTCTTCTACTACCCCATGATTAAAAGTTAAATATAAATTACTTATTTCACCGTAACTGGTGTCAAAATAAGTTTTACACTCATCAATAAAAGTATTATACAAACCTTTATAGTCAGTTGTACCGGAAATTAATGTTTTAAAGTTTGTACCCATAATTAAGTTATATCTGCTGGTATTTCAGTATTAGTGCTAGCGTCTGTTATCACATCAGTCTCTCCAGCAATATTATTAACGGGTCCTGATATACCACTAATATTTTCTGGTTGGTATATGTAACTGTTGGTTTGTGTGTTTAAAGCCCATATAGGTGTAGATACTGGCCCTAGATTAAGTTGTGTACCGTCAGGTCCTATACTAGTGGATTGTGCAACCGTACCTGAACCACCATCATCAGTGGTATTTGTATTAGTTGAGGTATTGTTTGTAGAAGTACTATTAGAATTGTTAGCTTCTAACTCTGATGGTTCTTCGGTGGTTACGACTTCTGGTTCTGGTGGTGAGATAGTGGATATAGACCTATCATCATAAACTTCTGTATTACCAAAGAAGTTAAATGATAAAGCATTTTGTAATCTACTTACAGGTTCTTTTAATCCTTGACCACCTATAAATTTAAAGTTTAATTGTACAGAAGCTATCATTGGTTGTAACCCTATACTTTCTGGGTTAATATCTAATAAATTTTCATCATAACTTAAAGAAACCGAATCTATAATAATTTTAGAATGGTAAAAATCACCTACTCTTAACACACATACTGGTGGTGGTCCAAAAGCTGTATTATCTACATCTAATTGTTGTTTACCATCTGCAGTAACTGTAGGTATAGTTCTTCCGGGTCTTACACATTGATTTAAAAAAGTTAATCTACTATTTAAACCTTCTGGTGTCATAGAGTGAAATGTTGGATTAAAAAATCTTAAGGTTTGTCTTAAAGAATTATAGACTAAGGGGTCACTTTCTTTTAAAGCCTGGAAGTAGTAGGCTTCATTTAACATAACTTTTCTAATAATTGTTTTAATGTTAGTTTCTACTTCACTAGAACTACTGATTGGTTCAGATTGATTATTTGGTGTACCTTGTTCCACATTTTCAATAGTGGTCGCGTTTGACTCTGCATTTTCTGTATTACCTATTATTATCTCTTCACCTTCTTCTAAACTACCAACTATTATTTCTTCCTCGTTGTTGTTATTTGCTATAGTAGTTGTAGCGTCTGTATTATATTGGTCTGTAACATCCGTTAAAGCTTGTTGTACTTGGTTTGCTGTACTCATAGGTACATTAGGAAATTTTTTAGCTAACTCATATAAATCATATTTTTTACACCCCGCCATAAATGATTCTATTAGAACATCAGCACTCCTATCAAATAAAAACGGTGTTTCTGTTTGTATAATAGCGTTAAGTATGGATGGGTGGTCCACCACAATTTTAAAACCTAAAGTACCAATTCTATCTGTAGAGTTGTAAGTATATATAGGTTCAGTTCTGCCAATAAACTTTGTTGAATTCCAATCCGCAGCGGACGTATCTGTAGTTTGTAAATCATAAGGTGGGAACCACATTATTCTACCACCATTAGGTCCTTTTTCACAAGGTGGTAAATCTTGCAATTCAGGTTGATTTCTCCAAGCTAAATTTTCTATAGAGAACATATATTTTTTAACTGATTCACCTGTAGGCATCGTAGTACTATTATCCCCATAGGTAGGTGCTATATTTAAATTAAATGTATTATCAATAACAGAGTTTTTTCCTGTATCCCATTGTAGACCATCTACTTTTTGTAAATTCATGTAGGTGTTAAATGGTCTATCTTTAGTCCATATTCTACAATATTCAGTACAATTCCAAGCTACATCTCCAGGTCCTGACCAATTGGTAACTCTAGAACCTTTGGATATTGTTTTATATCCGTCATGGAAAATTTTAGAAGTTTGGTCAATCGCGTGACCAGCGTGTTGCCTTCTTGCTTTTCCAAAACCAGGAGCAGAATTTATTAGTCTTTGTGTTTCATCTAATATAGTCCCTCTTTTAAGTGGTATAAATGAAGACCTAGTAGAGTAAAAACTTGGGGGTGCGGTTGTGTCCGCTAAAGATTTATTACCAAACCATGTAAACCCACCTTCTAGACCGCCACCGTCTATATGAGCTTCACCTTGTGGACCTATCTTATACCATGTCCATAGGGAACGACCATCTACAGTTTCAAAAGATTTAGCTACTTCTGAAGGACCATATACCAACGCTTTTTTACTTCTATCAAATTTATCAAGTGGTATAGCATCAAAAGGTGATTGCCAATTATTAGGGTCGTTATCTCTACTACCTAAATAGTAATATGGTGTTGGTGATTGTACTAAACCAGTATTAGAAACTTGTGTATAATCTGGTCTAAAAATATTATAAGTTAGACTTTCAAAAAGATAGGACCTTTGTTCTTCACCTAAATACTGTATAAAAACATCAGAAGATACTGGTAGTGTTGTGGGGGTATTAGGTAGTTGATTACCTACATTTAAAGCTGTTACAAATGAATTTAATAAAGCTGTAATCTGACCACTCACAGTATTTTGGTCTATTTGATTTTCAATTAATGAGTTTATACTCGGTGGGGAAACTTGTTTAAAAAATATACCAGGTATATCAGATTCAGGGGTATAAGCTCCTTCTAACCTAGATAAATATGTGTCTTTTTCACCCACTAATTCTCCTGGTGGAGAGGTAATATTAATATTAGCTGAACCACCATCACTTATATCAAACAAAAATTGTGCTTGGTTAAATGCAAGATTATCTTTAAGATAAGGGAAAGATGATTTTATTAATATAGAATCATCTAAAATTTTACTATTAACAGTGGAAATAACACCGTTTATACTATTAACTTCACTTAAAACTTCTATACTAGTATATAAAACATTTGTATGTGTGCCTATTTGTGGTACAAAAGCTTGTGGTGATAATGTCTGGGGGGCAACATACTCTAATTGAGCCCCTTCGGAAATAATGATATTTTCTATGCCAAGTGGGTCCCCATATCCTGTAGATGGGCCAAATTTATTAGTTAAAAATAAAGTTTCATCAAAAGGAATTCCGTCAATCCCTGTAATATCTTCAGGAAATGGTACTTCAGGCACAGGACGCATAGGTAAGTCTGAAATAACTATTGACCCTGGTAGTTGGTCACCATTAGGTGGTATAGGATTTCCCCTATTTAAGTAAGAGCCATCTAGATTTTTACCTAGCATAAAATCTCTTAACATTTGCGTACTAGCAAAACTAACGTTAAAATCACCTTGTGCCGCGGGATATCTTATATTCGTATTATTTCCTATAGACATATTAAATCTTTCTTAATAAATAGATTAGATTCCAATTTCTATTATCCTACGGGACCGTTCGCTTGGAATGTTTTATTCAGTAGGCTTTGGATGAATCCTGTCCCTTCCATAGCTCTTTCTACTTGTCTAGCACTTAACTTCATGTTTGATAATTGACCATCTAAAGACATACTTAGTGGTTTATCAAATGATACTCTAACATTAATTGTTTCTGTGTTTCTCCCACCCATATTGTTTGTAGTCATCAAGTTAGACATATTGGAGATACGGTTGGTGGTTTCTTGGAATAGATTAGTACCCCCAAGAATTGTATCCTTAGGATTGGTTGCTAGGGATAGGGAACCTTCAGAAAATCTTCTTAAATCACCCCCCGGTCTAATTACAAAATCATTACCATGAGTTGGGTTATCAAGTTCATCTAATTCAGCCATTTTTGTTGGGTCTAAAAAAGCATCTGATTGTACAAATCCTTTTATACCTTGCATTAAGTTCTCATCTATTTTTCCAGAAAGTTCTCCTTGGACTAACTCCTTATTAGCTAATGCTAATTCTTTTGCTGTTATACCAAAAGCTCCGGATGCTGCTGCTTCAGTTAAAATATTTTGTATTTGTGCTACTTCAGCGTTTATAGATTGAGAAATTGTATATTGGTCATCTAAGGTTTTATTCATTTGTTCATCAGAACTTAACTGTTCCATAGATGATTGTTCTTGTATTTTTGATAAAAGACTAGTGTCTTGTCTCATTCTCTCTTCTAAATCATCAAAATTAATAGTTTCATCACCTAGGGTTAGTTGGAACTCACCACCTTCCCCTATATCCGCCATAGACGCTATTAATTCTCTATCTTTTTCGTTTAATCCCGCAAATTGACCTAATTCAGTTATAGCTGCAGTACGTTTTTTGGCTTTAATAGCTGAGTTTGCTAAGTCTTGGAAACTCATCCCCATCGCTTCAGCTTGTGCTTTTAACCTCATCCTTGATTCCGGAGAACCAATTTCAAATTGACCGGTTTCATTATTAAACTGAACTGCGGATTCAGCAGTTTCTACTATAGCATCTTTTAAACCTTCTACATCATTTTGAGCCATATACATTAACTGGAATGGGTCTAACATTTCATTAGCTGCACCTCCAATCATTTGTAATTCAGCAGCTAACTCTACAGCGGCTTCTGGACTATATAATTTATCTGCTAAAGATATAACTTCACCAAAGTTTAATCCAAGTATTTGTGATTCCGCGACCATTTTCGCAAGACCATCAACACCATTTTTAAAACCATAAGTGTTAATTTTCTCAATCTCTTTTGTTACTGCGGGTAAGAATTTAGAGGTTACAGCACCTAAACTTTGTGCACCTTGTATTGCGTCAACCGTAGACTCAGCTGCAGCTTGGGTCCCCATACCTATTTTATCAAATTCAGCGACAAGTTGACCTGCATTTAAACCTTCATATAAAAATTCTAATTTTGTTAAATCTGCGAGTGCAGAAGGTGGTATTGCGATATTTCTTCCCAATTCTTGTACAGTGGAACTTAAAACTTCAAAAGCGTCATTTGCTGTAAGAGCGAATCCTTCAAATTCTTGTGCAGCATAAACAGTAGTAGCTACAAAATCATCCATCAACCCACCACCAACACCAAAGGATTTGACTATATTTTGTCGAATTTCATCCGTTAGTGTTAGGATATCAATTACATCTGCAAAAGCTTCTTGTCTTTTAGTAATAATACCCCCGGTAGCCATTTTACCATACCTATAGATGTCTTCTACAGCCATGTCCATGGCTTTCCTTTCTTTAGCCATGTTTTCCAACATCCCTTTCATCCCTGAACCTATAGTTTCACCACCAGATGAAGTACCCCTATCTAAATTAGTTTTAGAACTTTCGGAATTTACATATGCTCTTAAATCCGCTTCGGTCTCAAACCCATAAAATTCATTACCGTTTACATCAGTATATTTTTTTGGTCCTGCCATAATAAGTCTTTTTATAATAAATAGCTAGAATGTCTATTTTCGTTTGTTTTTAGCTTTTTCAGCCATTTCATTCTTTTTTTCAAACTCTTTTAGGAGCATGTCCAAGTAAAATTTTCTTTCGAAAATAGGTAAATTCATAATGTCACGGTGGCTGAAGTTGAGGTATTTGGATAGGTAGTAAATCTCTTGCAAAAGAGCATTCCTATATGCCGAAGAAAGGACGAAAAAAAGACAAACCAAAAGAAATGGTGAATTTTACTTCTGCTCCTGAAGGTGCGGTAGCAACTCTATTAAGTTCTAAACCAGGTTCAGCGTCTTTAAGAAAACTTCGTATTAATTGTGAGTCTTTTATAGGTAACATTTGGATTTCTCTTGCGATATTCATTTTATCTCTATCACCATCAATTTCCATTAGACACATTTCTAATCTTTTAGTTACAGTAGGTTTTATTTTCATTTCACCATAACTCTTTTCCATATCTTGTAATGCCTTTTCATCTGTAGGTGTTAAAAGACGTAATTTTACTGTTTTTTTGGAAACAAAAAGTTGTAAGGAAAACTCTCCTTTATCATCGGGTTTAATACCTAGTTCTTTTGTTTTTACAACTGAAAGGTCAATAGGGTGTTTAAACTCTTTCCCAGTAGATGGGTCAGTCAAAGTAAATTCGTATGTAGTGCCAAAAGCTGTATTTCTTAAAAAGATAAAAACAGCTTGTTTATCACACTCTGCGAGTTCTGTTGGGTCTATGTCTTTATCTAAAATTTTAGACCTTAGCAACGTGTCCATCACCTCACCTGAATTTATTAGACCTGGAGAAGTTAATATGTTTTCATCTACCGCTGTTAAATAACTTACTTTTAAAGCTTTTTTCTTATTTTTGTAGAAAATTCCTTTTGACGGTAACTCTATAAGGTCATAAGGTATTTGAGGTTCCATGTGTGAATGTGACGGGTTTTCCATTTTTATTTGTCTATAAAATTTATATTACTATTTCTAATAATATACAATATAAGTATTAAGTGAATAAAAATTTAAGAATTTTATATAAATAGCAAATAAAAATCCCCAATAAAGGGGATTAGTATTTTTTAAAGTAGAATATAAGTTAGTAAACTAACACACATCTATCAGGTCTTAGCGTAGCCGATATATTCGCTAATCCTTCATCACTGTATGATAAGTCGTTGAAGTTCACGTCAGTTAAGAATGTCCCTTGTAAAATCCATTTTTCCACAACTACACCCGTCGGGTCTAACATTTCTAAATCAATATTCTTTTTATATCCTGCTGCGTAACCCATTCTTCCTGTTACAGATTCAGCATGTAATCTAACCCATTCCATCAATGCTTGAGCTGCTGATGGACCAATAGGGTCTCTAAATGTCACATTGATTGTGTTCCACACAAATCTACCAGCAACATATGTTGATGTGTTAAGGAATGGTATCTCCACTGAATTAATTGTAACTTGTGGTCTAGAAGTACTTTCTACGTACCATTCATTAATGCCTAAAGATGAATCGAATCTTAGGACGAACCTATTCTTTTTCTTCGGTTCATACGGTACAGGCATTTTCATTAATAAATCGGCCATTTTTCTATTTTTTTTCTTGTTCTTTTATTTGTTAATAAATATCTCTTAAATGAAATATTGACTTATACATATATAAATATACAGTTATAGTAAAATGTGAGCATGCTAGCTTTTTTCTACAACTATTCTATTTAAACCTTTATCTGATGTATCATATATAATAAAATCAACTTCAGGATATCTATCATTTAATTCTTCTTCTATATATTCTATAACAGCTTCTATATTTTTTTTATCATCATCACTAAAACCTATGGTTAATCTACCATATTGATTATTAGTTAACTTACTAGCTCCGTCTACAACTCGTTTAACATAATCGTTTAGAGCTATTTTTTTACCTATTTCAGGATATTGAGCAGACGCTTTGTTTGGGTGTTTACTTAAAAATTCATCAGAAGAGACAGGCATATAGTTATTTTCACCCAAATAGAACTCTATAATATCATAATCAGTAAGATTTTTTTTAGATGGGTATTTCATTCTAATATTTTCTACCATTTTGTCTTTTTCTTCTTCGGAAAAAGACATGTCGATAATAATTTTAACCCCTTCTTTTAGTGTGATAGGTGAATTTCCTCTAGCTGTTATAATCGAGAATGGACTAACACTAATTAAAGACTCTTTAAATTTTAAAAAACTAGGACCAAAGTTCTTAGTTTTTATCGCTTCTATGGTATCTTTTAAAAACCCTTCATGGTCTCTAAACTCATCAAAGGAGTCTTCCCTCATTTTATAGGTTGGGTTGTCTCTAATGGTAGCAAACTCTTCCGTTGAGACTCTTATAGGTTCCCAACCTTTCCCCACCTTTTTATCCACTTTAATTTTAGTGGGCATAAAAAGAATATTATCGTCCCAATCAAAAGAATAACCTTTAATTATATTACCTGGAACTATTTCCCCAATTTCTCGTATTATATTATATACCTTACTATTCAAAATAACTTAATCTTTTTATATAAATATCTTTGGTTTTTAATTAAAAATTTATTATCTTTGTAGTATAAACAACACATAAAACAAAACATATGAAAAACATCATCTTACTACTTACTTTAATTTTTACCACTTTAACTTCTTTTTCTCAAAGTAGGTTGGATAGTTTAATATTAGATGAGGTTAATAAATATAGAAATTGTAGAGGTTTAAGTGAAATAGTATGGGATGATTCTGTTTATGTGGGTTCCTATGTACATACCGACTACATGACTAAAATAGGTGATATAACACACTATGAAGAAGAATACGTTAAAGGACATACTAATAAATCTTTAACTGAAAGAATTTCATCTACTTCTCACCCTGATGACGTTTTAATAGTACATGTAATGGAAAATTTAGGGTTATTAACTACCGCGAAAGGTGATAAAATTAAAAGAAGTGATGAAGAATTAGCTATAATTATTGTAAAACTGTGGGACGAATCACCTACACATAACAGAATATTAAATATGAAACCTATGTTGAGTGATGTGAATAGTAAAGGTACTATGAGGGGTGCGGTTTCTAGTATTAAAACTAATTATAGAAAAGAAGAAAAGTGGAGAAATAGAAAAAACCCTTGGGTTTATATAACATTAAATTTTGTCGAATCTTATTAAAAAAAATAAATTATGGAATACATTTTAGGTTACTTATTATTATCAATGATTGTTATGGTTATCTTTATAGAGATAAACAAAAAAGTATTGTACAACCAATATCTAGAATTAGAGGAGGAGTATAAAAGAGAACCTTCTGGTGGATGGTTTACTTTCTATTTATTAACTCACTTTTTAAAAGCTCCGTTTCTTTGTCCAATGATAGTGTTACTTATATTAGGTAATGGTGGGAAAATTATAGAATAAAAAAAAGGTCCATATGGACCTTTTTTATTTTATAAAGTGAATAGTTTAATAAACTTCTCCTTTTCTAGCTTTACCAGTTAAATCGTCATCATAAGCCCCGATAACATCGTGTTTGAAGTGATGTCCATCATATGATTCATCATCAGCTCCATCTCCAGGTTCAAACATCCCCATTTCCTTAAATTCGTCTATCTCTTCATCTCCCTCCATTAATTCATCATCGATGTCTTCTAATTCTTCCGGTTCATCTAATTCAGGATAAGGTAGTGGTTTACTTATATCATCATAACTTCTAGCTGCTCTTTGGTCTCTACCACTTCCTATAAGTTCTGCAGAATAAGTCATAAAATTATTTAACTTAACTAAAGTATTCATAATTTGTTTTCTAGTTCTAGAGTCTTTAACATATGAGTATGCTCTTTTAACATTGTCTATAATGTTTTCTATACCCGCTGCTGCTGAAACTCCAGGGTTTGGTCCTCCAGTATTAAAACCTTCAGATAAAACTTCTCGGTAATTTTTAATATCTAAGTTAGCGTTGTTTTCTTTTATGATAGCTCTTCTAATTGCTCTGTAAGTTTTATTAATATCTTCATGAAGTTCTTCCACTTTAATACTAACAGATTTACTAGCTTTTGGAGCTGGATTATAATTTTTACCAGTGGTATTCATTCTACCCATAAACTTAGAAATTTCTTTAACTTCTGATTCAGTAATAGGTGTAGTTGTTGTTAATTTTTTACTTTCATAAAAATTAGTACCTCTTTCATGTCTAAATTCATGGTCTTCATCATACGCCATATCCTTTTCTAAATTGTGTCTATGTAATTTACTCATATAGCCATGTTTTAATCTCTTCTCATCTCTCCCTTCATCTTCACCATAGTGGTAAGTTTCCACACCTTCACTATCTTCGTTAACGTCTTTTTTCATAGCTTTTTTATCTTTAGCTGCTTTTTTCATAGATTCTTCTTTATCACCATCTCCATCTAAATCCAAAAAGTCAGGTTTAGCATCTTCAGTTACAGCTTCTTCGTTTATTTTTTCCGACCAAGTAGTAGAAGTGTAACCTTCACCCATAGCTGCATTTTGTTCGTTTTTACTCATAGCGTTCCAATTAACTTTATCATTGATAAGTTCTTGTACGCCTCTGTCTCTACTTTGAGCAGCGTCTTTATTCTTGGTTTGGTTAGTCCCACCTGGAAGATTAGGGTCTTTTTCATCCTGTTCTATTAGGTTAGACATTAATCTATTCAGTTGTTCTTCCGAAACAATAACCTTTTGTGATTTATTTTTAGTAAAATGCTTAACACCCCTATTGTTCATATTAAGAGCTTCTGCTAAATGTTTTCTTTTAAATTTCATTTTATTTTATTTTTAAACGTCTTCAAATGATGCTCCCGTTGGAGTTATTAAGAACTCGATGAAAATAAATTCAAGTGCTCTTGTTGGTTTAATATAAATTTTACCATTCATTTCATTTCTATCAATCTCTTCTGGGTCGTCTGATAGTACAACTCTAAAGTCTGTCAAACCTCTATCTCTTCTAATAGAATCTAATATTGGGTTTACTAGGTCTAAGAATTGTTGTCTTACTATATCATCATTTTGTTCGAATAGTAGTCTTACTGCGACCGCTGAAATTAATTTTCTAGCTTGTAATAGTAATCTTCTAACATTAATCCTGTCTAACGCTGACTCTCTTACTTGTAAAGTTTTGTTACCCCAAATAATTGGTCCCGTATCACTGTATGTAGCTATTGGATTAATTCTACCGATGTATAGAGTATCTCTCTCATCTAGTGTTAATTTCTTTCTAGCTTTAATTGCGTTTACAATACCTCTAGTATAACCCGCTGATGCGAACCATGGGAATGCGATATTATCAGTCAATGCCATATTTCTCACAACTTCACCTGTTGGTGGGATATACAATTGTTTATTTGTATTGTCGTCTCTAATTTGTATCCAAGGATAATAAGTAGCTGTGTAGTTAGAATCTATGAAACTATCGTCTAGATTATTAACCGCTTCAGTAGGTAATATCATATTGGTAGCGTCTGACGTTGTAGGTACAAATAAGTTATAATCTGGTGTTGTTACAATATATAATGAATCAGCTCTTTCACTTTCAATCATTTCTATAGTGTCGTTAACTAAACCTAAATTATTAACATAGTCGATACCAGGTGTAGTAAATAGGTTCACGTCTACCGCTTCTGGATTTTCAAACGTTCTAATCGCTTCTTGATATGCGTACCAGTCAGTATTAGATTCTGTGCTTCCAATTTTCTTAAATGAACCTGAACCTACCGCGTCTGGGTAAGTACTATCCGTACATGCTCCATTTAAGAAACCTGACATACCTAATCTGTAATTGTCTCCAGTAGTTCTACTTTCTCTATACTCATCCCAACCATCAAAACCACCGTGAGGTGCAACTGTAAATTTCCTAGCTTGTATTCTATAATATGGGTCTGTAGTACTAGTAGGTTCTTTTCTAAACTCTACAGCTCCTGCTTGGAACATTGCTTTACCACTTAAAGTTGTACTCGTGTATGTTAGATAGTTACCAGAACCCGCAACAATGGTTGTAGCTCCTGAATCCATGTGGAAACCAGTTGTGAGTGTTGGCCAATCAGTTCCTGTTGTATTTGTACACACACTATTTGGTGTTTTATATCCTTTGAAGTCGAAGAAATCGTTATCGATTGCTGCTCCTTCACTAGTAGATACACCTAAGTAAGTTCTTCTAATATTATCTCCCGCTGATATAAACGCGTTTGACGAACCATCTGAATTCGAAAATGGTGGGTCATAAACAGTTTCACCAGGTGTAAAGTATTTTGTTTTAAACTCTAAGTAAGGATTTTTAGCTGTAGAACAATAATCTCTAAATCTATAACCCTCAAATCCACAAGGTAACGAATCTGTTTGTGTAGAACCTTCTACTAATACGTCTTCATGGATATATAACATAATATATCTTGATTTTAATTCGTATTCACCGTCACTTGTACCCACTTTTCTACCAACAAAGTTTACGAGTTGTGGGTTCATTGTACATCTAGTATATTTTTCTAGTACTATTGGGTTTGCATCTGTATCATTAAATTGTCTTACTAAGATATCAAACTCCTTTCTTTCAAAAGAGATGTTAGTGATTGATAGTTTAATTTCTCTATTCGCAGCACTTCCATCTGAAATCGAAATAAATTTAAATAGTGGGAAGACTGTATTTGTACCATCTGGACCATTACCTCTTATTTCTGAAACTAACCACGGTGTTTGTGGTGTTTGCCATTGATTCATGTACCAACCTATAGATGTTCTAGTTGTGTTGTTAAATCTTGCCGCTGGTAGGGGACATAAACAACAATTCAACCCTCTAATTTTCTGTCTGTTATATAAATATTTTATTAAATTAGGGTAAGCTTCCTCAACAAAAACAGGAACATCGTACCTATTTTTATCAAATACATTTACACCTAATACTTTTTTAATGTATGATTTTTTACCAGTATCAAAACTTGTAGTGAATTTATAAACAATACCAGTATCCGTTTTAGCGGAAATTCCAAATTCAGCAAATGGGTCAGCCATAACCTCTTCATAAACACCACTACAATCCATCACTACGTTACCTACAGTGTTACCACTAATGTCGTATGATGGTCCACCAGTACTTAGAGTACTTTCACCTCTTGACCTAATAGTACCAACTACTAAATCATCATACTCTGTTAATGCACTTACACATCCCCAGGTAAATGAAGCTCCACTAGGATTAATAGCTAAGTATCTTACTTCTTTACAGGACGCAGTATAAATGTTAACAACACTGTAAGCTTGACCTGTCCATACAGTACCAGCTGAAATCGCAGATGTCCACACCCCTTGTCCATTATAATCAACACCATCAGCTTGAGGAGTGCCAATACCAGTCCAACCAGATAATGTTGCTTGAGTTGCCGTATATGGTGTGTTACCACTACATCCGAAGTAACCGTCACCAGGTATTCTATTACTATAGTTTACTTTAACAAAAGAACTAATATCACCAGAACATACCCCTGAAGTAGCAGCACTTGCACAAGCCATTGTTGTAGGACAGTCACCTGAACTATAACAATAGTTAGACGGTGTAGCTGCAACACCATAAGCGGTTCCAGCAGAACCAGGTATTAACCATTCAGTATACGTACCAGCGGATGTCATTCCTGTTATAGAACCTAAATAATAAACTTGTGTTCCAGATAATCCTGAAGATGATGGAACAACTTCTTCTATATATGTTGACGCTGTAAAGGCTGATTGAGCCCATAGAGCCATAGAATTACCACTATAACAACTTACTCTACAATCATCAACTGAATATTTGTAGTCAAACATACTACGATACCATCCATCTTGACAATCAGCAGAAAATTCTACACAACTGTCTGTGTTACCGGTTGTTAACGTAATACCTAATCTATTACTTTCTTTTAATTGTTGACCTGTCCAGTTAAAAACTTGTGTTTGTGCAGTGACCGTGGCAGCACTTGGGACGAATCCCCAGTAATAATAGTCATTAGCACCACTAGGTGTGAAATTATCTACATTACCATCCATTAGTCCATAATAAACCCAATGAGTTATATCGTCCATCATAGAACCTAACTCATTTCCTTGGCAGTTAAATAAGGTGTTTCCGGTAAGTTGGTATGGGTCTTTATAGAAAGGGAATTTTACGTCTCTAAATATATTAGCATCTGCGTCGGTAAGTAACTGATTTGAGAATGATTCTAATACGGAACCATCCTGAGCGTCTCCAGCTGTAGTAGCACTTAGATAAAGGTCTGCAGAGTCTATCGAGTCTCCAGTTAATGGTACATACCAAGTAAGACCCAAGTCATCTCCCGCAGGTGTAAATCCGTAGAAATAAAAAGCGTCTGTCGCATTAGCATTGTTAGTTATCTCACCTCCACCGTTAAATGATAGTGCTGGTGTAGTTCCTGTGGTTGCAGAGTAAACACTACATGGGTCGATTTCACCAATTGTAGTTATAGACCATGATGGTCCTGCGTCATAACCACTTTTACCCAATACTCTAGTCACAAATAACTGATTTGATTGACTTAAGTATGATTTAGCTATATAACCTGTTTCATATTTAGGGATTTGAGTGTTTATAAATTTTTCCGAATCGGTATCTCCGAATCTTGTTCTAAATTCATTCCACGAATTTATAAAAATAGGTTCAAAAGCTGGACCTTTTTGAGTTTCACCAGCTATACCTAAAGTTGTTACACCCACACTCTGGGCTACAAATGTTAAATCCTTTTCCGCCGTATATACACCAGGAGAAACAAAGACTTTATTATTACCGTCTGCCATTTTAAATATTTTTTGAATTTAAAGTTTATTTTCTTTTTTAAATAAATACCGGAGTAATAATCAAAAGTTAAAGCTAAAAGCTGACTATTTATGATAAAGTAAGACTATTTTCTTACTTTTTTCTTACTATGGAAAAAAAGACTATCAAAAACCTTAAAATTAGACCTGAATTCCACAATATACTAAAAACGTATTGTAAACAGCGAGGACTCGTTATGTCCAAGTTCTTAGAAAAACTTATAGAAAAACATTGTAAAGACAAAAAAGATATATATGGAGAATAACTTAAAAACTACTTTGTGCACCTGAGGGTATAAGGACCTCTTCTATAACCAAGTAGGATGGTTTACTATTATCTGTTTGTGTTACAGTAATTTTTGCAGTTTCCCCTAATTTAACATTTACAGGTGTCCAAGTAGCGGTAGTTGTACCTACAGTAATACTAGTAGTGTCAATATTATCTGACCTAACAATAGAAATGTTATTTTCGTATTGGTATGTTTTAGTGTCGATACATGGACCACACCCGGCTGCAAAAGTGATTCTTCTTCTTAATTTACCGGTATTACTCATTCCTGCTGTAGTAATCCCACTTAAAGGTAGTGCCGATTGAAATTGTGCAGGACTACCATTTCCTCTAGGTTTATAATTATCAAAATCAAAAAATAATAAATTTCTAGTAATAGCTGGTTTAACCTCAAACTCTTCTTCATCTATTAAAAACCCTTGTAATTGAAATTGGTAATTTTGTTGGTAATATCTTCTGTCTTCGGTATCAATAACACTTTCATCACTTAAACTACTTAATATAATCGGGATATAATGTCCTTTTACAAAAGTGTAAGCCTGTCTTGATGAAAAATTTTGCATAACTTTTCTATTAAAAATGTTAAGTTCTCTCATTCTATTACTAACTATTTTAACATCATAAGTGATGTCTACCGGTACTGGTTGTGGTATTGTGTATACATCCATACCTTTTCTATTTCCATCCCATGTTGGTACTTTGGCAAAATGAAATTGTTTTCTATCTGGTATAGTATAAAGGAGTGATGGGTTTGACCCATATTGCACATCTGGTTTTCTAACCACTACTATAAATGGTAGTTCTACATTTTTATCTTCAGTAGAAAAACTCCATGTTTGTGAAAATTCACCCCAACGTTGTACAGTAAGAATCCTATCAATAACGTTAAGTTTTTTTCCACTTAACGCTACACTTAACTGGTCTTGTACAAAATTTAACATACCTAAATCCATATCTTCATGTAAAACTGACTTGGGTAAAAAGGTACCATCTTCAGTAATAAAATCAGACAACTCTTTTCTACGTATAGGTGTACTTAAGCCATTATAACCATCCGGGTAGTGTGGTTGAATTGGTTGGGGGCTTATGTTAATATTTTTTTTAATTTTTTTAGGTAAAGCCATTATATTCCTTTAAATTCATTAGGTGATACGTATGCACATAGTATTGTACGGTAAAAAGGTTTGTACCCACCTATTGTATGTTTATTATCAGAAGTAACCCTACCATCATTTGTAACAGTATAGTACCTCATCCTATCTTCAGTTTCAGGGTATCCTATATAATCCCCGTAACTAATATCTACATCTAACTCTTCAAGATGTTTAGAGTAAACACCCAAAGTCATATTTCCTGGTTCCATATTATTTACTAAACCACTAGCATAACTTTTATTTTGTGGTGTGTCTATCTTAACATAGGCTTTAAATTCTACAGGTGCATGATATCTAATTTCTTCAGGACCCGCTTCACCATATACATCATCTACATCAGTTTTTTTTCTGTCTACCCTAAACAATACTAAAGTAAAGTGCATATCACCATGTAACCACTCCATTCCTATATTTTGTTCTAAATCAAAATCTTCAGATGCGTAAAATTTACTAATTCTAGTAATAGGTATTTTTTTCTGTTTTGCCATATATTATAAATAGTTAGTTGTTTATAATAGATATTTTATTATATTTGTATATAACTATGGAAGTAACTATACCAGAAATAGAAGCCAGAAAACTTTTGCTTGCATACACTGGAGCAAACAACTATATACATGCTATTAAACAAAGTATTAGTATTAGCAAATCAAAAAGCCTAACAAGGAGTCAATCAGATTATATTATAAAAAATCACCAAAACAAACCAAAAGTAGCTAAAAAATGGGTGGAGATAGACGATTATTTTGGAGAAACCTTAATGACTCAAAAATTTTTACAAAGTAAACCTACTAAGATTTGGGTGGAAAAAATATTAGCTGAAAGTGACAAAGCTTTTCATTTGTGGGGTAAAGTACTTGAGACGGATAGGTTGTACGACTTTTGGGTACCAAAAAACCAACTGATAGTTAATACCGAAAGAAAGGTTACGGTAGATTATTCACCCTATTCTCATAGAATGCCTTATGACCACCAAAAAACAGCGATAGAAAAATTATTAGGGAATGATAAATTCATTCTTGCTGATGATATGGGCGTAGGTAAAACTACTAGTGGTACAATTGCCGCTTTAGAAAGTGGAGCAAAAAAAATACTAATAATATGTCCCGCTACATTAAAGTTTAATTGGAGACGTGAACTCCAACACTATACTAATGAAAACATAGGTATAGTGGAAGGTAAAAAATGGGAAGATGGAAAATTTGTTATTATAAATTATGATATTCTAAAAAATTTCCATTCTATAGAGGGAGGTGTTACTAAAATACTGGATGAACAATTTGACCTTATTATGGTAGATGAGGCACACTATATTTCTAATGGTAAAGCTCAAAGAACTAAATTAGTTAATGATTTAGTTAAAAAGATAGGTAAAGTGTGGTTGTTAACTGGAACACCTATGACTTCTAGACCTATGAATTACTATAACCTTTTAAGATTAGTAGAGTCTAGAGTTGCAAAAAATTGGGTTGGGTATGTTAAAAGGTACTGTGATGGGTATCAAATAACCAAGGGTAATAGAAAAATCTGGTTAACAAGTGGAGCGTCTAATTTAGAGGAGTTAAGGGAACGAACCAAACAAAAAGTTTTACGAAGATTAAAGGAGGAAATTTTAGACCTACCTGACAAAATTATTACCCCTATATTTTTAGAATTAAATTCTACTGAATATAAAAAGGAAGTGGGTGAGTACTTGGACTGGGCTGAAGAGAATTCTAACCAAAGTCTATCCATTCAACTAAACAAGTTAATGAAAATTAGACAACTTATAGCTCACGAAAAATTACCTAGTACTTATGAATTTATAGACCAATGTCTAGAACAAGATAAAAAAGTGATAGTTTTTACTAATTTTACAGACCCTTTAATGCAAATTTGGTCCAAGTATAAAAAAATCGCTGTTCCTTTATATGGTCAAATGAAAAAAGAACAAAGACAAGAAAGTGTAGATAAATTTCAGAATGACCCAAAAACTAAAATTTTTGTATCTAATATAGTAGCTGGTGGTGTTGGTATTACTTTAACCGAAGCTGAAGTTGTTATTTTTAATGATTTATCTTTTGTCCCTGCTACTATGTCTCAAGCAGAAGATAGAGCTTTTAGAATTGGTCAAAAAAAGAATGTTTCTTGCCTATACCCAATATTTGATAATACTATAGAGAGAATAATATACAATATAGTAGAAAGAAAAAAACGCATTATAGATACTGTAATGGGTGACAATATTTCTGAAGAAGATATGTTTGGAGAAATCCTTCAGGAAATGCGTTCACTTTAAGTATTTATTTAAAAACTATGCGATTAATCCAAGAAATAGAACGTGTGCGTAAAATTATGGGTCTAAACCCATACACTAGAGTACGCGATGGATTAATTGTTGAACAAGCGGAAGGTACAAAAGAAACGATTAAAAAGGCCATAGAGGATTTAGGTAGTAGAGTTAAAACAGATAAGATGATAGTTAATATGAGGTCTAATCATCTAGGTGATAAATCAACAATGACAGCGTGTAACTTTCTTTCTTTATGGAAAAATTGGTTTGATTCCAGAACTAATTTTGACCCATTCAACAGGTATAGTGAAGAAATCAAAGGATTAATAAATGAATTTAGTGAAAAATACCCCACACTACCTAAAGAAGCTCTAAGTAAATTTATATGGGTAGAATCTAAAGGTAATAAAAACGCTGTAAATAGAAAAAGTGGTGCATCTGGTTTACTACAATATATGCCTAAATACTGGTCTGACTATGGATTAAATTCTGAAACTGTTTTTGACCCTAGAAAGAATTTAGAGGTAGGTGTCCCTAAACTAATAAGAAGAGGAAAAAGGTTTAATAGTAAATTTCCAGGAACTAGTGTTTTTGAAGAAGATAGTTGGTATCTACTATATCTTTTATGGCAACAAGGTGAAGCAGGTTGTCAAATAATTTATAGAGCGTGTCAAATACAGGGTGGTACTACACCTACAGAAGATGAAAATGATGATGATGAAGTTATAGTAATAAATACTGGTGAAATTTTTGATTTTAAAACTGTAGATGACGATATAAATGAAATTTTAGAAGGTGACGCGACTCTCCAAAGAGGTGACACAGGTAACGATGTCAAGTACGTACAAACCCAAATGTTAAAAGTCTTAGAGGTCAATATTGGAAAAGAGGGTGTAGACGGTGATTTTGGCCCTTCTACTGAAAAAGCTGTAAAAGATATACAAAAAGCTATAGGTTTAGATGTGACAGGTGTTATAGATAGATGTGTCATGTTATTACTTATGGGGACCTTAAGTCAATCATTACAGAAAGGAGAAGATGAACCTTGTTATTTAGAAATGTTAAATAATTTAGAAATGGAGGACGAAAAAAGAGAAGAAGATGATGATAAAGATGAAGATAAAGATGAAGATATTGTAGAGGTTGGTGACGAGTGTACTTTTAAAACTAAAGACGGTGTTAAAGCTTTTGTTGATTTAGTACCTGATTCTAATATGGGCACAAAAAAACGTGGTGTTAACTTTGATGAAATACCTGATGGTAAAAATAATTATAGGAGTGGAGCTCCTAGTGCTGAACAACTTTTGTATATTTTACGAAACTATAAAGTAGATAATATAATAGCAATGAATAGGAAAGGTAGAAGTAATGACCCTGTTAGTATGAGTTCTAAAGAAGAAGAAAAATTTATAAAATGTTATAATAAAGCCTATGGAAAAAACATTAAATGGGTTAGAATAGGTGCACATGATGGTGGAGAGTGTGGTGAAGGGTACACAGGTTCGATTAATAAAATTTTACCAAAAATAACTAAAAACACTTTAGTTCACTGTACTTGGGGTGCTGATAGGACTGGGTATATTGTAGCTCGTTACTTAAAAGATAAAGGTATTGTTACTTCTAATGAAGAATTATGGGACTACACTACGGAATACAACGGGTGGGGAGGTAACAATGGTAGAATTTGTAAAGGACAATTAGGGTATATAGCTTATTTAGAAGGTTTTTACCCTTTACGTGAATGGTGTAAAGTGGGTAATCGAAAAGAAAATTGTAAAATCTGTAGAAATCAAAAAGATATGACAAAACATAACTATTATAATAAAACACAATGTAATCAATATTATGAGTAACGAATTCGAAAGACTTATGGACGACTTAGACCCAGAACAAGGTGGTCCTTTACTTACCCTAACCAGTAAAGAAAGACATGATGTTGCAAGATTTATAGAAAAACTAAGACAGTGGGGGAGGTATAATACTATAATGACTGATTTAAGTCCTTTCCTTACAGATGCAAAAACAGTTATAGAAGGTGAATTATCTAGGGAAATATTACAGTACGCTAAAGAAACCGGTGAATTCCCAGTTAATATGGTAGACTTCATAAAAACACAACCTAAACCATTATGGCATATCTGGGAAAATTCTCAAAAAATGAGAGATTTAATGACACGTGCAGCAATTCGTTTTATAGAAATGAATGATGACATATCAACGAATAGAATTAATGAAATATTCCCACAATTAGCTAGAAAAATTTATAAAACAATTTTAACGGGTCCTTATTTAGGTCGAGCTAAACAATCTTTTGAACGAATGGGTGATGAGCCTTATTAAATAAAAAACCCCGTTTCAAACGGGGTTTTTCCTTTTTAATCTTTCAAAGTTTAATTACTTCTTTTCCATGAAAAATGAAGCTACAATCATTAAAACAACAAAACCCACAAATCCACCATTACCTAGTGTGTTTATTAAGTTTGTTAAATTATCGATAACATTAATGTTAAAGATAGCTCCACCTGTTAGTACGTCCCACAGAATAGTTAAAGGTATTAAACCCATTAAAAATGAGGTCATTCCTTTCACAAATCCGCTGACATAATTAAAAATAGAATCCATAATTTTATATTTTTTTATATGGTTATTGGTACTAATAAATACATTTAATATGTGTAAATTCATCAAATTTTACCATTTATCTTGGTAGTAATGGCCTCAAAAAACTTACTAAAACATAAAAACTTTCGTATAATATACTCAGATTAAGATATTATTTATATCGTTTTTTTATTAAACTTTATGTCTTTACGCTGCTATTTTTTTTATTATTTTATAGTATTTATATTAAAAATGACCTTATGAAACAGACAAATATTAATCTAAAACAGTTAAATTCTATTATTTCTACTATCGTTGAGGAGAAAATGGATGCTAAAACTGAGTTAAAAAATGCTTATGACCAACTTAAAAGAGCGAAAGATGCTTTAAGAGCTAAAGGTAAAAAACATGGTGAACTTAAAGAATTAACTAAAGCCTTAAGAAAAGCTTCTGATGAAATTATGGAATTAGATGATGCTGTTACTGATGAAATGAGAGAAAATGAAGAAACTGAAGTAATGGAAAAAAATGAAAAGTCTGAAGGTCATGGAAAATATTTTGGTATAGACGAAAATAAGAAAACTAAAGTTATTAAGTTAAAAGAGTCTGATTTAAGAAAAGTTATAAAAAAAGTAATTCAAGAACAGGAAGATAAAATCGAGGGCGTTGATAGAGGA
>Ga0098038_1000005_pt1 | contig 101668 bp, 86 predicted proteins | sample 5B_taG_FD_75051 | JGI IMG/M metagenome (GOLD analysis project Ga0098038, IMG submission 75051) | Marine viral communities from the Subarctic Pacific Ocean - 5B_ETSP_OMZ_AT15132_CsCl metaG | ecosystem: Environmental > Aquatic > Marine > Oceanic | place: Pacific Ocean | collected 2015-01-08 | reverse complement strand
CGTGTTGAATGGCTATGAAGCCAACCATATGGTGAGGCCATAGGCTAGGAGTGGCACGGTTTTTGGCCGAACCCGTGAAGGTTTGGATTTGAGCAGTAGCACGACCCGTTAGACGGATTTGCGTAATGCCCGATTAGTTACTTGCCGTTCTAACGGCGTGCGTTTTACAGCAATTTTTTTGCTGAAAATGGCCTTTTTGCCTTGCTGCAAAAAATATTTTTTGGGAAAAATCTCATAATATGACCCCTCATACGCTCGCCATGGACGACTTCACTCCGTGTACCTGCTGTTCACCTATGCAGCAAGCCAGTATGGCGCTTCTAGACAGTCATTTTGAGAAGGGTAAGAAGAAATCTAAGCCGTTTCACGGCTATAATCCCAATAAACACAGTCGAAAGGGTGGTTTGAACGCTAAGGGGCGTGCAAAGTTCAAGCGAGAGGAGGGCGCGAACCTAAAACCACCAGTTACAACCAAGCCATCTAAACTGAAAGCAGGCTCTAAGAAGGCGAAACGCAGAAAATCCTTCTGTGCACGCATGGGTGGAGTCAAAGGACCCACCAGCAAGGGTGGAAAACTCACTCCTAAGGGCGCTGCGCTGAAAAGGTGGAACTGCTGATGAATTGTGGCTGCCCCGATTGTACTGGATTGACCGCAGCCTGGGACAATCTCGAGAAGAAACTCTGTCCTGAGGGGAAAGCAGCAGCAAAGCGTAAGTTCAAAGTCTACCCGTCTGCTTATGCGAACGGTTGGGCAGTACAATACTGCCGTGGTAAGTTTAAGAAGAAGAAAGGTGGGAAGAAATGAAACTCAAAAGGAAATCTTGCTGTTGTGGAGGGACTGAAAAAACACCTTGTGTTTGTATGGTGAAAGGAGTGATGAATTGCTCAGCAACATCACCCAAGTGCCCTTGTTATGCACTACTAGATAAGCAGAAAAATATCAAGAAGATGGTAGGAGTCTTGAGATTTTGATAACTGAGGAAGAAATACAGAAGAACCTCAATCGTTGGTTCAAAGAGAAGTGGGTAGACGTCTCTAGGAAGGACAAAAGCGGAAAACACCCTCCTTGTGGACGTAGTAAGGCCAAAAAGTCGAGTAAAGGCTACCCAAAGTGCCGTCCATCAGTCAAAGTATCCTCTAAAACGCCCGAAACGTCTCGAAGTATGTCGAATAAGGAGAAAAAGGCAGCCACGAGGCGAAAAAGGTCAAAAAAACAAGGTGTGGGCGGTAAACCGACCATTGTTAAGATGGTTGGAGTTGTAAATACCTCACAATGACAAGTTTTACTTGCTCACCCCCTCTCCGGTCACCCATGTCGGTCAGAGTTATCGCGAAAGGCCCCATGGTATGTGCTGAATGTGGTAAAAGAGGAGTGAAGGGGTTCTCAGGCACTGGAACGGCTGTTTATTGCCCCGAACATACGAATATGGCAAATATACCTCGACCTACAGAGGGTAAAGTAGGAGTTAGTTCCCGAAACACTCGTTGGAATATGGGAGAAGGTACCCCTGACGAGAATGAGGGGCAATAATGGCTAATTGGAACCAAGGTAACTACTTTGCAGTGTGTCCGGAGCATTCTTGGACTGTTGTAGACATAAACCGGCCTTGGTGTAGAGTTTGTGCTGAAATTGGCTCCCCAAACAACGGCGCTTTGTCGAACCCGAAGATATGGCATAAGAAACACACTGATACATGGTTAAGGAGTTCAAAAAGACCCCAAATGGAGTTTGATAGGATGATGGACCAAAGAAATCGACGTATTGCTCTCCAAGGCACCGAGGCTGGCCTAAATGCTGCCTTTTCTCGTTTGATGCAAGCCCAAGGCAATGAAGGGCCCAACGACCCTGCCCAAAATGACCCTAACGTCAAATATAAGCGTATGATTGCTCGAAATCCTGCTGGGTACGACAATAGGTTCTGCCAAAGTCAAAATTGCAACGCTATGGTGCCTAGAGGGAGTAATTATTGCTCTGCGTGCCAAGAAAGAGGCGATTCAGGTAATGAGATGGGTTTAACAGCAGAAGGGAATTATACCACTGGTAGAAACTACTGATATAGGCAAATCTCATAACTTAGTCCCCATACGGCCATATGTGTCTGCGCTGAACGCTTCATGGGATATTCTCAAACAAGAAGGTCAAAAGCAAGGTGAAAACAATCGCCCTGAACATAAAACACCTCAAATGCACATGAATGAGCACGAGGACAAGTTTAGGAGTGCTTTGGGAGATATGCAAGCAATTCAAGCAAATGACCCGTTGAAGAGGTTGATATCCAGCGCTCTAGGGCCTATAACGGCTGCTAGGGAGAAAATCAGAGAATTGCTAGATAGGGCTGGAGTTGCCCACCAAGCACCTGGTGCAAAGAAAATAACAGGTAAATTAGACAAAGTGGCCGACGCTGCAGATGATGCCTACCGACATTTGCTCGCACATACTAATGAGTCAGAAGGAGGAGGTTTTGACCGAAATGGGTTAGATACTGATGTACCGACCAATACTAGTGGACAAGGTGGTCCCTTAGAGTATGCTATGGCAGATATGAAGAACAATTCTTCGGCACCTGAGAACCCCTTCTAGAGGGCAATCTTCTTCCCCACAACCCTGCTCCGTAGTTCGTGTTAGGTTCTCCTATAGACCTCGCTTGGTCTAGTATACTGGATTCTATCTACCTAAAAAAGGCCTCAGACTGGAACGCACAACATAGAGCGAGCAAGGTCCGTTCTATCGTAAATGCGGCAAAAGGCGATACAGGAGAAGACATCCAAAAAGAACTGGACACTTTATTGTTAGACGACTATTCTCGAGACTTGGGAGGGCTCAATGCCCTGCGTAAGGCACTACAGGAGCATTACATAGATAAGAACGGACAGTTGCAAACTATAGACGACCCGACGGACGCGGATTCTCCTGACTCTGTGTGGGAGTCAGACCCCTACATTAGTGAGGCTGTGCACCACGCTCTGAACGAGCACACTAGTAATGTGTACAATGATGCGTCCGTGAGGAGAGACATGGACGCTGCCATCGCTGCTCGTTATGTTTCTAACATTCCCGATTTTAGATTGCGTAGAAACAAAGTCCACAAAATGATGGACTTAGCAAGTGAAGGTAGGGCTTGGGGTAGTCGTGCACCCAGCATGACCCAAATAGACGATGAAATGAAATCTTTGCAAGAGATGCTTGATTCTGGAGAGGTGTTGCCTGATGACATAGCAGACCTTCCTCAATTAGGCCCTGGCCACATTAGGCGTGTGGCAACAGAGAGAGTGAAAGAGAGGAACAGTCTAGACAACCCGTACGATAGACGTGGTTTAGGTTCTACCTTTGCTGACCCTAAAGAGATGTCATATCCTGAGATACGAAGAAAATTACGAGAGTTCCAAGAGGTGTTGGCATACAATTATGCAGAAAGAATGGCGAAAGACGTATCTGAGTACCGTAAAACAATCTCTCCTGAGACGTTAAAGAGATTCACTCCTGTAGGTAAGTCATACAAAGACGGTGAAGAGTGGAGAAAGGACTTCCAGTCTAGAGTAGTAAAGTCTCGAGCATACAAAGACCAATTCGCACGTCGCCTTAAGAGATTGAGAGCAGACCATCGTGATTTACCTGAGGGTTCGGAGTATTCTAAGACTCCAGCAGAGATAGAAGAAATGGCTAAAGAGGACACCCTAGACAAGATGTGGAGGAACACTCTACACGATGCTTACATGGAAAGAGGTAGAATCCGTGCTACAATGCACCCTCTTTTCCATAGTGTGAAATCACAACTCGAAAATGAAGGCATAGATTTAGACGCTGTTGAGGAAGACAGTGAGGGGATGACTAACGAAGTCGAGAAGCAGATGCAGAACAAAGAAGCACAAGATGCTGTTTTCAGAATGTCACACATGATAGGAGTCAGTAAAGGAGCCAAAGGTGGTTACGGTGGTCAAGATTGGGAGCAGGAGTATCACGACACAAATATGAGGCAAATTAAGAACGTGTGGGATAATTTGTCCAATGACGCTCAAAAGATACTACTAGGGTGGAGCATTGCTAGTGGTCCTCTATTAGGTGGTATACTCAAAATGGGTATGAGAGGCACAGCAGGTACTTACACAAAACCGCTCCCGCCGGACGCCATAGAGCAATTCGCCGCACATATACACTCATCTAGTGAGAAGCAGAGAGGGAGAGGTGACATACCAGCGACTCACCAAGATGACACTAAGAGAATTATAGCAGATTATCTAGACGCTATAGATACTGACAGTGGTAGTAGAGAGGATAAAGCAGCCGAAGGTGGTATTACACCAGAAGAGCAGTTTGACCCCGAAACCGGTGTAAAGAGAGAAGGGCGAGGTAAATTGAGAAATGTCCCTATTACCGACCTCGGTTGGCAAAATGCTGAATATCAAACGCCGGAGGGAGGAGAGCGTCCCACTTTAGATAATTTGATTTCAAAAGCGACCGCTCAAGGTAAGCACGAAGGCGGTTTACCGATGGAGAAGAAGTTTCTCATAGATACAATGCACCAATTAATCAACCCAAGCGAGGAAGATAACACCAACATTCTCTCTCGCAGCACATCCTCCTTGGACCCAAGTATGTGGTTGGAAGGTAAAGTAGCACCTGGTATGCAAGCCAATCAAGCACTTAGTGCGATTATTCACCAAGGCACGATGAGAGACGACTTCAATATGTACCGACAACACAGGAGAATGAAAAGACTGAGGAAACTCCTTCTTGACTACAATGGCAATCCCAAATCATACTCTGACATCGTCAAAGACCCTGGCTTTAATGAAATCTACAATGAAGACAGTTACGCTCAACTGAGGAGAGTAGGGCAAACTAGTAAGGAGAAAGAGCAATTCTTGTCCAGTTTATCAGGGAAGATGGATGAGTTGAGGGCTTGTCCGGAATGTAACGAACATGGTCACTACCCTGGCACTAAGAATAACTGCTTAAGTGCAGGTAGTTCAGCAGGTCAGTGTTATGGGGCATTCCCAGGAAAAGGACAAGAACATCTAGCAGGTTATCTAAGACCCATGTCAGTAGCCCACAGAGAAAATGCCAGTTCGAGGAAGTTCATAGAGGGCTTGTTTGGCGATTTATTGGGTACTATCGAGCAAGACGGAGAGAGAGTACCTCACATGGACTGGTTTCAAGGGCACCACGAAGTTCCTACTTATCAGATGGGGCTCTTGGCTAAAGCAGCGAGAAGCGACAGAGAAGCCGCTCACAAAATGAACATGACCAAAATATGTCCTAAATGCCAAGGCAGTGGTGAAATGATACTCGATGGTGAACCCATAGGGATAGAATGCCTCCAATGCAGACATGTCGGTAAAAGAGTAGACGGTTTGATGCGTATACCTGACATGGCTGCCTTCTACGTCAGCAGAGGTTTTGGCTCTCCTGCTGGTATGCAATCAGAGATTCGTAGAGTTCAAGAGACTCATAAATTGAAGTTGAAGATTCGTGACCGATTATATGGTAGGGGGACTACACCTGCTAGTCAAGAGCAAGAGGCTGCACAAGAGTCTCTTGAGAGAGGCATGATACCAGCGGATGGTTCTACCACCCCTTTTGAGATACACCCTCTTACTCGTTGGCCGGATTTGCATACAGAGAAGGGACCTCTCAGTGAAGAGGGGCTAGGTAAGGCGCGTTCTGCAGCAGTTTCTGCTCTAAACGCGAACCCTCTAGACAGAATGTCAGACAGGAAAGATTTCATCAAACAATACTTGGTTAATCACTACAACGAGATGTTTGCTAGAATAGCAGAATCATTAGACCCAGTATCAGCAGAGATTGTCAACAAGTCTAACCCCGAAACGATAACCGAGAGTGGTTTCTTCAAAGAGTTGTTAGAACTCATGAGCGCAGACCTTCCTTACAACAGCGAGAATCCCTTGCAACTAAGTGCTCGTGCCATGAACAGAGTCCGCTCTCACATGACTCACGCCCACGCTCCGGACTTCGACGGAAGGAACATGCATGTAGACTACGGACTCATGGAACAGGGACCATGCACATCTTGTGACGGAAGTGGGCACCCGTTGAGTGGGCTAGGAGAGCCTGTCATCTCACATTACTGTCCTGATTGTATAGGGACCACTAGTGAGGGTGTGCATAAGATGCTCAAAAGAAACCCATGGATTAGAAGAGCGTATTCTAGAGAGCACTTGCTTGATATGTATCGCAACGGTAAACTAGAACAAGAACTAGGCAGGACTCCCTCCTATCATAACAACAAGTACCTAGACAGCGCTGGTTGTCAGTGCCATACTTGTCAAAACGGAAAAGCACCCTTATATCACACAGCAGTCGGCGCTCCTTCTCTATTCTCGAGTGGCTCTATGGCTGACAAGTTTAGGGCTACCATGTTTGCCAAGAATCCTGTGCCTAGACAATTACCAGTGAGTATGGACCCAAACACTGTAACTGCCAACGACGCTTTGTATAATGAGATTCACAGCGCTCTCAAAAGATTCAGAAGTATAGGAGACAGTCCCAACCAACCGTTTGGTACACTGCAAGAAGACATGACTCTAACAGATTTGACCGACGAGGACATAGAGAAGGAGATAGAGAAAATACACTCAATGTTGAGCGGTAAAGATGCAAGGGATGCGTTGATGGCTTTTCACCAAGAGGAGAACATCGTTCCAGATTTTGGTGATACATGGAACTCCGTACCATATCTCATAGACGACGACGCGAAACCTGAGGATTACACTTCTGACAAAATGTTAGACATGCCATGCCCTTATTGTAATCGCTTAAGCAGTCTTGGGTTGTATAAAGGGGAAGTCAAAACCATAGGTCAGCATTTGAAAGAAGGAATGACGGGAGATTTGTCTTTCACTACTTGTCCTGTTGCTCAAGAGCGTGGAGATAGCGAGGATGGTAATCTATCGAAGATGACCATGGATATCAAAAACAATTACTTCGGTCCAAACAACAAAAAGAGAGACGAAGTGGAGTTAAAATGGGAAAAAGTGTATGAGTCGTTAGCACCTACACTACAAGAGATGACAGGGAAATATAAGGGCAGTAGAGGTGCTTTAGATGCACACGCTGTACAATATGCTTTATCTCCAGGTATTGCTTTGAGAGTTCCTACCATTGCGCCAGTTGCTCCTATAATGATAGCACAACGCAGAGCGGCATCGGCCACTGGTCACAATCGAATGAACGACCCCAATAGCAGAACTAGGGGTAGATTCTCCGGTCTTACTTGGGGTGTCAACACCCCCACTTCTCAAGACAATCCCTATGCCATGATTAGATTGGCGAAGGAGGCAATACCTACCAATGACCACAATAAAGGAAAGGTGATGAGACTTTGGGCTCTTCACATGCTCGACCCTGATTATATGGTTGAACAGCATGGCAATCCACTAGACTATCGCCCTGCTGATATTGGTGATATGGGTGAGATTAAGAGAGTTGATGAAGAGAGGGAAAAACAGTTGACGTGGGCTCGAAAGGTTCTAGGGAAAGGTAAGGGCGAATCATTAGACGAGTCAGAGAGGAGAGAGTTAGACCATGGCTGGAAAACTTTGCAGCCGTTGTTGCATCTAGAGAGAATGTGGAAAAACGATGTCTCCACACCCGAAAGGAAGGCACTGTGGGATAATATAGACTTCGACCTCCCGAGTTCTATGTTCAACTTCGATAAACCCAACACTTTCATGCATGACGACAATACTTTCGATAACATGCTCAGTATTGTCAAAACTTGGGCTCACGACCGTTTGGCCTCCGCCACAGAGGGGGGTTACAATGCAGATGATGCTGGTTACAAGCAACCTTTCGAGAACCACCCTAGTATGGAGTGGTTCTACAAGAACAGCCACAAGCATGTCAACTCTAGATTGTTAGTGGCGTGGAAAGAGCATGATGATGAGGTTTTACGCGGGTTTGGTGATGAATGGGTAGTAACTGGAAAGTCATTACCTGAGATAGAAAACTCCGGTTTGATGGACAAACTATGGGAGGGAGTCACCAATGGAATGCCGATTACGACAGTGAGAGACGGTAGGAACTTCATACTTGACGGTGACAAATGGCCCACTTTAGAAGAGGTCAAAGGAATGGGGCACGCTAATGAGGTTACGATTGCTAAATGGTACAAACTCCGAAAAGAGGTGATGCTCAGAGCAGATAATAGAAAACTGAGCAAGCAGCGCATGTCTGACGAAGGGCGAGAGTACGCACAAACTGGGGCCAACGATTTAGGGACAGGGACTCGATGCATGGTCTGTCTAGGTAACAGAACTCACATGCCAGGAATGAATGACGCTCAATTTTGGTGGTCAGCGGCAAATCCACACATGGAAGGAGACATGGAGTCCTACGTTCCACACGTCAGTGACAATGAGGGAGGGAGAAGAAAATTAGAGATGCTCGGAATGGAAGGTTTTGAGGGACATACACCTAAGTGGACTCATCCTGACTCTATCAAGTGGGCTCACGACCATATGAAAACAGCACATGGTCATGAGGGAGAAGAAGGGTGGAGAGATTTCTTTGAAGAACAAAAGAGACACGGTATCATACCCAGCGATTGGGAAGTAGTAGATTCAAACGGAATCTATACTGACAATTACGTAAATTGGCTAGTCGGTCAAGAGCCGGAATGCGTTGCTTGCGGAGGCACTAGTCATTGCCATGATTGTGGAGGAGGAGGTTACAGCCCAGTGCCTTTTAGTGTAGAAGCAATGAACCAACAGAGAAACATCCACTTACTGAAAAGGCTAATTGAGTACAAAGGTAATGGGACGGTGATAGGTGATGATGGTGTCTTCTATGCTAATATGATGACCCCGATGTGGAGAAAACCAGTGTCTCAGATTCTTGCTGATTGGCAGATGGGTCTACCTGTAGGAGATGCCCTGCAGCACTTGGTCGCACACACTCCTCAAGGAGAGGCTATGTTTACTCATGAGGGTCTTTGGACTACTGACGAAGATGGTAAACAGAAGGTGGTCGGTAGTAAGAAAGAGTATGACAAAATACAACGCTCGGAATCCAAGGATTTCATAATCCGAAGGATAATCGAAGGAGAAGATGCGTACGCGCGGCATTTACAAGAAAGAGCAAAGCAGATTTACCCTGATGGTGAGATACCACCAACTTGGTCTTGGCCGAGTCCGGACAAGCCTTACACTGGTTTTGATGAGAGACTTAAGAAGTGGTTGGAGACTGCCAGCCCCAATGATAAGAGAAGACTGCACGAACTATCTGTAAAGGCTGACAGAACTCTTAGGTCTGGTTTGGACAGGCAGGATGTGGATTTAGGTAAATATCCACCGGAGTACTCAGGCCTCTCAATTAAACAACTTCAAGACAAAGCCAAGAAACTCTTCACAGGCAAAGACTTCTTGGTGTCACCAGGACAGACTGTGTCCGGTGACACATTCCTCAAACCAATAATGAACCCACAAGCCGAAGTTACCTCATTCAACGATTGGAAATTAGGGGAATTGATAAACCACGATGAGTTGAAGATTAAGAATAAAGGTCCTGTTTGGCTTAATAACAACTTTGAAGATATAACCGGCAAGACTCTGGACCCTGAGGGACGTTTCAGCGAAGAAGATATTCTAAGATTGATATATGCAAATAGAGAATACAAACACTACGGAAATGATACATGGCCTTCTTGGTGGACTCCTAACCACAATGAGGGCGTGCACAAAGACAATTACATTCACGGTAGAGATGCGTTTGGAGGTGAAGGTGAGGGGCCTACGAGGTGCGGTCACGCAAATTGTGGCAAGATACCCATATATGGTCCTAAACGCATAGGAGACAAATACAACCCATACGGGTCTTTTTGTGAAGACCACCACCTAGAAGAGATGCATAGAGTACACACTAGGACAGAAAATCTAGTGTGGGGTAGAAATATATTCGGTGGCCAATCGTTGTTGCTTGATATACTAAACTCTACTCATCTAGATGAAGAGGAGATAGAAGCAGCATTTAGAGGAGAGAAGTACGGCGAGGAAGGTCTTTTCCGAGGACATGGTCAGTTAGCAGGTTTAGGTCTGTCATTTTTAGGTTTCAAAAAGATAAAGGGGACTAATGGGAACTCTGACCATTTCATGCCTTACTTCGAGGGACCTCTAGGTAGAGTAGGAACTGCTGCCGATTTCGGTTTGGGCCATGAGACCTCTAGACCAGGAAGAAGGGGGATAAGGGGGGACTCGCTATTAGACTCTGAGTTTTGGCAACCTAAAAAGCGCGGCGCTGATGTAGAAAACAGAGGGGTTTCTTTCTTCGATGGGCATGGTTGGGACTATCACCAAACAGCCAATTCACTACCACTCATTAGACTCAGTGGTATCAATGAGAAAATAACAAGCAGAATGGAGCAAGACCCTTATCGGAACCAATGGAAGACACCGCAACAGAAATCAGTATGTCCGGATTGTTTCTCCTTAATACCAAAGACCGTAGAAGATAACCAGTCAGATGAGGCTCGTAGATTCTTCGATGAAAAAGGAAGATATCCTCAAATTATACCTGATTGTCCCTCATGTGGGCGTGAGCATGGCTACTACACAGTAAACAAACAGGACAAAGTAGTCTACCAAAGAGACATCCCTAGAGGCGACCACGTACATGCAAGAGATTTACTTTTCAAGACTAACCATGTCGGTGAACCTGTTTTGACTAATCACCAAGAAGAGTTGAGGGCTAGAACACGACTGATAGAAAGATTAGAAGCAGTCGAGAGAGGAGAGAAAGACCCTTACAACCAAAGAGAGGACGAGCCCCTTTCAAGATGGTTCAAGTTTTCCGGAAACACTGTAAAATTGAAACCAGGAGACCCACGACCGGAAGAGGGGACTAATGTCCGGCCTGAGGAAATAATCCAATCTCTACGACACATACTAGTCAAGAGAGATAAGTTTGGTGTAATAGAAACGAACAAGGACGGCATGCCAAAATACTCTAAGGACCATGCAAAATTAATAGAACAAGCCAAGACCATATTAGACCCGAAATACAGACTTCCTGTAGTTCATTCCGGTTTTGGTTCTAGAATGGGCCATCACCTTAATCCGACTCAAGACACTTTCAGAGGCATGCACACAGTAAGTGCTGCCGATAAGGTAGTAGAAAACATAAACAATGTCCTAAAGAACAACAAAAGCAACTTACAGAAATTGTCTACTAAGATAGATAACGCCTTCATGAGATTATCTAAAGGTAAGATTGAGGATACTAGAGACATTGGTATGGTGAGAGAAATAGGTAATACTGGCATACAGCAATACGTACGTAGTTCAAAAGCCCAAGATGTTATTAGGGCCGCTAAAAAAATAGTAGAGCAGAGTGCTTTACCTACATCATTTGCTATAGGAGATGACAAAAAGACTAGGGACTTAAGAGACGCCCATCTAATAATAAACATGCTCGAGAGGCTAGATGATATTAAGACAAGCGCACATAAACACCAAGATTTCGGACGTCTGATGTTATATAGTGACACTCGTTCTCATTTTGCGGAAGACGCACGTTTGAGTGCAGTAACCACCGCTAATCAACAATACGCGACTGGTGTACTAGGTGCGATGCGTAATGGTGTGAGGGCAGCCGCCATACCGATGAATGACGACGTCGATGCTGATACTAGAGCCTCTTACAAGCGGTTTAGTCATGGGATACGACCACAGTCCTATCATGACATGATGTCACAACACGAAGACACTGCTAGAGAACAATTCAATAATTGGAGCAAGGACTACTTCCAATATGCTAATGATGAAGGAGATGGACCTACACAAGAACAAACGACCTCGGAGCAGGACATTAATCAACCTAGAGGTATAGAGGTTCGTGGCGATGATGGTGAGTGGCAACCGTATAGTAATTCTTGATATTATTATTCTATTCAGTAATAATAATTACTCTATTTTATTATTGAAGAAAAGGGTAAGAAAATCAAGAAGGCGGTCAGTCTGCCAGCAGTAGGTATATGTGCTATGCCCGAGTCCCGAAGACAGGATGATAGTATGACTATGAGCAGCATGCCTCCAATTCAACCGCAAGATACTAACGCAGACGAGATAAGAGTATTAGGTCTAATCACCTTCGTTTCTGTACTAGTCGGTGCAGCAATTGGGGTATTCGATGCTGGACTATGGCTGAAACAAGATGGGGATGTTAGAACTAACGCTTTCACTTACGCAATGGCTGCTTTCACTCTACAAGGAATGTCTTTCGTTCTCTACAAATTACTTATGCAACAATCGCTCGACCATAGAGCATCTTTTGCTAGAATGGACAGAGAGAGGGCACGTAAGATGCAAGGGATGCAACAGGCAATGGCCAATAAGCAGATGGAGGTTGAAATGAGGTTGCAAGAAGCCCAATTCTTAAGACAGTTGCAAATGCTTGAATATAAGAATGATAACGAGATGCTCCACATAAACGCCGACGCATTACTTTCTGAATCTGAGGCAGAATCGGGTGTCCCTTCTCATAAAGCCAGTAAGGGCAATAGTATAGATTTAGGCGGGACGTCCGCTGTTAGTCAGAATAATAAACACTCAGTGCGTGACAGGAATGGCAAGTTTACTAAGAAGGGCTGATTATGGGTTGGCTTTTTCACACTCCTAGCGACGATGCGACAGAGGCTACGTTGAAGGCTTTGCACTGGCAAAACACCTTAGACAACTATTACGAGCGTGGTTGGGGATGGGCTCGCACTTTACTATTTACTACTACTGCAGTATTCATCACCTCTTGGGTTGAAATGGCATTCGACATGAGTATTTGGGACAGAACCGTAGACTGGTTTGTCTCTTGGGCTCAAGCCAAGATAGACTCGATAAGTGGGTGATGATTTGAATGGTAGGCGTTACGGGTTCAATACTGATGGGAGCCATAGTATATGGCAAGGAATTGTACAATTTTCTCAAACCAAGAAGAGTGGGAATATATGGCCCGACAATGGTAGGGAAGACTACTTTGGACAGATTTATGACTACACCAGGAGAGATGGAAGATATAGAGGAAAGAACCGACCACGACCCTCGTTTGATAGGAGGTGGACATGTTCTTCCCAAGGCTACGCGAAAGAGAGTCAGATGGCACGGAGAAAAGAGAATAGTTCATTCTGCCGATGTGGGTGGCCAACAACGATTTTGGAACCTATGGATAGAAGATATGGTGGAAAGACAAGTAGAGATTGTCGTATTCATGGTAGACCATCGAGGGAAAGTTGGGGGCAACGCAGATATCATCGACGCAGTGGGAGGTTTGGAGTTTCTCGTAGACGCCTTAATCGCGAGGGATTGGAAATACAGGAGTTTGAAGACATGGTGGAAAGGCAGAAAGTACGCCCCCACTCAAATATGGGTAGTGGCAAACAAAGCCGATTTGTGGTGGGACGACAAAGCAAATATCCTTTGGCAATCAAAAAGATTGAGAGAACACCCTATTTTCGACCCTTATCGTCCTTCTATGGTGAAACTCCAAAAAGCAGGCATTCCCTGCAGAGTATCAATGATGGCTACCAAGATAGGTTGGAACGTCGAGCAGAGCATGCTAGAAATGCTAAGTTGGTGATATTAAAATGATGAATAGATTTAACCCCTTAACAATAAATAGCAGTCAACAACCCTTGGCTAGTCAAACAAGTCAAGAAATGCGTAGAGTAGCCGCTAACTCACAAGTACCGTTAGCACAACTACAAGGTCTCGCGCAAGCACAGACATATATGCAAGACGCTGCTTTACAAAGAAGTATAGAAATACCCAAAGTTAATTTCTACCCTTCAAATCATGGCAACCCGAAAAAGGCAAGAAGGGCTGATATTAGACAGGCTTACAAATTACTGTCTCCGACAAAGAGAAGCGTTTTTGACCCTCGTAGATATTGGTTTGGGGGTAAATATCAATTTGTTGGCGATTCAACTAGATGTTGTATAGAAGGGTGTGATGTAGATGAGTTAATTCGCGCGGCAGGTAATGTCTATGATATGATTAAAGATGAAGATACCGGAGAATCTCTTTGGGATTTATACTTCAAAGACCCAGTCACTGGTGAGGCTAGGGCTTTCCAAGCGCGTGAGAGAGTGACTGGTGGTAGAATACTACGAGCGACTTATTGCCCTGAGCATTTACATCTTTATCATTTATTGACTAAATGGGAACGTGCTGAACAAGAAGAGGAAGGTGCTAGCACTTCTAGTCTTAAAAACCGCCTTAACAAAGGAGTTTCGATGGTTACAGTACCTGTGACCTCACTCGCCATGAGAGACAACACTCCACCTCAATTAAATGCATACCAGCCATTCTTCGATATGATAAAGAAAGACAACATCCCAGTGGTTCGTCTCAAGAACGCAATGGGTGAGAACGAACAAACAATAGTCATTTTCGATATGAGGCAATTCCAAACTGGTGGTAACAGTCGTATGATAACTGACGCTAATATCAGTGCCCCACCCATGAATATGGATTTACCAACTCCGGCAGCGACTATGGGTCTCTCGGAACTGTTAAGCCAAACGGCTCCTCCGCCTTTACAGGTAGAGAGTGAGGAGTTGGCACAATGACGTTTGGTTTTGGTACTCCTCAACAACCTCCTAGTGGCGCTCTATCACTCGGTTTACCTAATAATCAACAAAGTTTACCAGCACAAAATGGACTAGCAATGGGTGGGTGGGGGCAACAACCACCACCTGGATACAACCCATATCAACAAATGGGGGCAGGAATGATGGGAGCGATGGGCTTGAACCCCTCCACTGCTGAATTAGCACCACCTAGCGATTTGGAAGTCATGGCGGCACTGATTCAGACAAGTGTACCTGTAGATAGGTGGCTCGCAGGCCCAAATATGGAAATGTTAGTATCTCTACTCTACAAAGTGACTGCTCTAGCGACAGTAGACGTCTTGAAGAATGTCAGCATTTCTGAAACCGAAGACGGCAAATTAGCATTTGATTTTAGTGGTTTTGAGAATGCCCCTACTGCTGACAGCGTGACAATGGACTCTAACAACCTCAAAAATGCTGCAACTATGACTAGAGACCAAGCAATGCAACAACAGCAAGCGATTCTAAACACAGTACAGCAGAATCTGATGAGTGGTGCATTGAATGCTGCAATGGCTAACCCAGGCATGATGGAAAGCGTTGGTAGTGGTGTAGGTAGTTTATTTAGGGCTACTCTAGGGATGAGGACGTGATAATATGGTAATGGGACCAGTTAACGATTTGATGTTCGGTCTGCATGATATGACAATGGTCAAGAAATCATCAGTGGTTGATATGATAATGGTTCAAGTAATCAGCCTTGCGTTGGGCGCTTTCTTGTTGATAGCATTCTCCGCTTACGACATGGACCAAAACGAGTTGATGTATTCAATGGCTTTCCTTTTCGGAGCCACTTTCCTCACTGGGATAGTCTACCGAAGACTCGGGGATACTGGCTGACCATTTGAGTAACGGACATTCGCTATTAGTTAGTTTAGTCTTGTAGTTCAAGAAACAACCACATAAGTTACATTTACTGCCTTTTTTGTGCTCACATGTATCACAAATAGATAGCCTTCTACCCTTCTCTTCTTCACTCACGTGGTTCATTGCCAAAACATCTTTCACTGCTTGGTTTATGTCGTTTATGGTGTCTTTGTTTAACGGTACACCTAACACTTTTCTCGCCCGCTTCAAACGAAAGGGCTTAGAGCGCCCACCCCACCTCATGATACGTGAGCGGGCGCGTTACTCGTCAATCTTGTGCTTTCTGCCAGCACGAAGACAGGGATAGTTTAGAGGAAGGTTTGCTGTCAGGTAATATCATACCCAAACAATTAGACAAAGACTTAGGATGGAGAGAAGGCACCACTGACAGACACTTCCGAAATCACATGGGGGAATACCATATGGGCTCAAATAGTGAGTGTGTAGTTTGCACACATCCAGAAAGGGGAGAAGTAGAAGAGGCTTATTTCTCAGGAGGTATGACTACCGAAGCAATAGCAGATGTAATCCAATGTAGTGAGTCTACTGTTTACCACCATCTAAAACATCATCTCAAGCCACTAGTCCAAAAGAGTGCGGCGAACATCATCTCCGTTCAAGCAGGTAAAGAGATAGACATGATGCGTAGTAATTTAGAGAGATTGAATGGAGAACTTGATGTCTTCTTAGCAGACGCTGATAGAAATGACCCTGCTTACGTCAAAAACATAGTTAGTCTACACAAAGAAGTCAGAGATACTCTGACTACTATGGTTAAGTTCCAATCAGAGACTATGGGAGTCAATAACCAAAACATTCAGGCTGATACAGTCAACATTCTCAAAGTCGAACTCGCTAAAGAATCTCCTGAGGTATGGGCTCGTATCCGTTCTAAGTTGTTGGAAGAAGATGAGGAGGATGTAGTAGATGTCCAATGATAGGGCCTCGTCTCCTAAGTTTTGGCCAGTCCCAGTTCACAAATTGATGTGTAAGGACGTACGACTTTCGGGTATTCTTACAGAGGACCGCCCTATACACAGAAAAGAGATGAGAGTGTTTCTTTCTCTAATGCATGAATTAGTGGATAGATGGTATGGTGCTGTAGGTCCGATGAATCACGACATAGCGAATCTCAGAAGTTATCATATGGAACTAATACACGATTTAGAAGATTGCTTCAATAAACTAATAGAAGACGATACTGAGGATGTACTTGAAAACAGATACCACTTCGCAATGGTATTCGACGCGGTGGGCGACATGTTACTTTCTTTCTCTAGTGTGTTTGCCGGACCTAACGAATTGATTACATTTTACTCTAAAGTCTTGAATCGTTTAGAGAGTACTGTGATTATAATACCGGAGGGTGAACATGGCTGGTGAAGGTAACAAAGGCAGTTCCTCAGGTATGAGATTCAACCCTCGAGAGGGTCCTGAGTTTATGGAAGAAGACCGTAACCTAGGCAGAGATGATGCTGAGAGCAGGCAAAGACTTGATGAGAAGAAAAGGAAGGAGAAAGAAGACCGCCACAAAAAATTGGCTGGTTTGCAACACGTCGCTGTGAGAGTTAAAAGTAAGAAACGTCCTGAGGGAGACGACCAAAGAAATGATGAGAGATTATCAGAAATGACAGGGCCTGCAAGTAGCACAGGTTATCCTCTAGACGTCGCAAGTGGTGCTAAGACAGGTACTGGGTCTGCTATGGGTGGCCCTAATATCATGACTGGTCATCCAATCGATATAGACTTTGATGCCATACTCAAAAAGAAGAAGAAGGCTGGGAGTAAAAAACGCAAGAAGTCGGATGATATCAAGTCTATCAAGACTAGACAAAGAGGTAAAGAGACTAGAAGAAGAAGAGCGAAAATGGGAGATACTGCCCTCAGCCGTACTTACAAAGGAGGAGGCGTTAAAGGATTTCGTAATACTGAGGGCTATACTGAGACTCGTGCTACTATTGCCCAAAGGACAGAAGGGTCTGGTGGTAAGAATGTGGTTCGTAGAGGTCACGGTGGTAGAGGTAAAGGTTGGAGACAATCAACTAGTGGTAAAGGTACTAAGAGAGAAGCCACTCCCGACCCAAGAAAAGTACAAGCGAATATTGAAACTAGTCAAATGGCTAGAAAGGTTCCTACACATACCAGTGGATATCAATTACCCTCTTCTCAAGCATATGAGAATGTGATGAGACCTCCACCTAAAGGGCCTAGGATAGACCATCCTCAACAAACTGCTAGTGATTTGACACCCGCGAGCAGTAGACAAGTCAACCGACCTGGAGTCGCTCGCTCTGTTGGAGGGCAACAAATATCATCACCTGGTGGACCAACTGATGGCATGACAGGTTTCCAAGCAGCCTCTGTTCTAACGTCGTTTGAAAGATTGTTAGAATATGAAGGGATTATATCGAAGGCTAAGATTAGTGGTGCTGATATAACAGAGTTCAGATTCTTAATTAGAGAGTTGAAGAAACTGTTACGTTCAGGCGCGTTGAAAAAGTCCGGCTTGGAAGATGCTGAGCATGACGATGAGAGACCCAGCCCTAATTCCCATCGGAAGACAACGAGCCACCCTACCGGAGCCACAGAGGTAGACCCTGACGACGACCCCCGATATTGGGGAGCGCACCCGATGGGCCTTTTGTTGCCTCGGAGGGGACACATGTGATAGGCGTATCAATACTCAAAGGGGGAGGAGTCCTTCTACAAGGAGACCATGCGAAAGAAGCCGGTGGTATGCACCGAGCCCTCTCTCCAGGTGAAATGGCTAAGTTTTTTCCTGACGGAGAAAACCCCTTCCATATTAATCCCATTACCTTGAAGAGGTATGACGAAGACCCTAACTACGATAATAGAGATGTCCTCAAAGCAATTATTGAAGACAGTGCATACGCTTTGGAAAAGGCCGGACACCCTGTATCGCAAAACCCAACAGAACTACGCAGAATGTTAAGGGAGATGCTCAACAAATCTCTACATTTATTCAATAGTAGACAAACTAATGATTTGAATAAGTACCCTGAGAAGGCATACTTAGATGTGAATAATGAGAAGTCATTACATCCTGAGTTTCAAGGCCACGCTTATGCACCTAGGTTCCAAGAGAACATCAATAAACTCAAACCGGAGCAGATAAGAATCCGCAACAAAAAGAATCAACTTATCATGTACAACGCTAGTCAACAAGACCACGCACAACATGGACACATGTCAGAGAGTGGATTCTTTGGCGCCCTCCCACTCTTCCTAAAGATGTTCACTGACCAATTTAATGTTGAACCAATGCATACCTTAGGAAAGGGTAACTACATTAAACCAGAAAGCATGGTAGTTCACACTAATCCAACAACAGGAGAGAGGAGCAACCCATGGAAATATCATTACTCCAATCAAAACGTATTCGACTCTGCTGATAGAGGCACACGGCACAGCAGAGCAGACGGGCAGCCTCATCACTTGAGAAGTGTGATGGGTAGTTTGCACCCTGCTTGGTTCCAGCCTTCGCACGAGACCGACTACGCCAGCGCACAATCGAGGCTGGCATATGCTCGTATCATACTCACGAGGAATGGAAGAGGCTCAGAAGCCAGTGATGCAGACATTCTCAATTTCGCTCGGTCGAACCTCATGCAAACCATACACGACTCGGCTATAGGTAGAAGGTCTACTCGCAGTAATACGAGAAGTAAGAAACTCATAGATGACATGAGAGAGGTGATAGGGTTGAATCGTCGTGGCTCCGGTGTGATGCATACTAATGAGCAGAAACAGTTAGATGATTATGTCAGAGTTAACGCTTCTAATATCAATGTTGGTAGGTATATTGGTCAAGGCGGAATTAACGCAAAATCTCACCATAATGCAAAAAGCACACTACAAGAGGCTCTCATGCTTACTATGATGATTGCAGGCAATCCAAAATACGATAGGATGCTACAGAGGAAAAGAGGGGCCGATGATGGTTTTGCTATAGGTAAGTTATTGCAACAGAAGTTCATGCAGTCCCACGCTCACGACACCGATTACGTAGACGCTAGCAATTTCCAGTTTTTCGAGCCTGGAGATGTACCAAAACCAGTGGTCTCTCTAGACCCTAATGGTACTCTCGCTGATGGTCGTGCGATGCGTTCTCCACGAGTTCCCACGGGAGAGTTTGCAGTGTCCGACGCACCTTCAGGTCCAGGTCAAAGAATCACAGGTAACTTGGGATACACTCAAGCACTACCCCCTCAATTACCACCTAGAGACCCAACCTTCGACCCTGGATTCAAAACATCATCTGACACATTGACAGATTTGATGGAACACCTACAATCAGCAGATGCTAGGATGGATTCATTAATCATCAAGTCCCTACCGTCACGTAGAAGATTCTACTTAGACGACGATACAGATTGTAATATTCTATGTAAGTCTTTCTCGTTAGAAACTAGAGATTTGCATCTAATAGACCAAAGTCTAGGTGACTGGACGCTTATAGCGGAACGCTTGAAAGTGGAGCCCCGTGTGGTGAAAGCGGTCAAGGTGGCCTTGAGGTGGTAAAATAGGTTTCTTACACGATTGGGATGACTTGATTAGCAAGAGAAAACTTCGAGTTAGTGGTCTTGACCCAAACAACCCACCTACTATGCACAGTAGACCTAGGATTCACCCGTTAGGTGCTTTCAGTAGATTGGCCGGTGGTGGGGTAAGACCAGTTGGCCAATTCGGCCCTGATAATTCATTCGAGTACCCTCATGACATCCAGGTAGGAGACCCGTCCAAAAACCCTGGGTTCTATCAGCGAGCAAAAGACTACTCAAGAATGGCAGAAATGTGGAGTGACCAGCAAAATAGTCTACGACGGTTGGTAGCGCAGAACCCTAATGCGAGACTACCCGCAGGCTTTGCAGGAAAACAGAATCCTGGTTTTGCTCGAGATTATCTTCACGATGCTGGCCAACGTGAGGGTTTCAAAGGTGGAAGGAAACCTGAGCAATATATTCTGTACACCAACGATGGTCCCGAAATGTTAGGAGGGGTAGGTGATAGAGGGCCGTTCCACAACAGACTCGCTAACTTCATGAATCATGTTGTTTCTTTCATTCCAGGCCTACGAGACCCCCAATACAGAAATCAACTCAAAAGAATACAACGTATGCAGAAAGATGCGATAAAGGTTCTAGATTATCACACCCGTGGTAAGATGATGAACCCCAATCGTGAGATGTCAGATGCAGATAAGAAGATAGTCAATGAGTTCCTCAGTACCTTCTATGTCACAGAGGGTTTGGATGTCAATGCGGCTAAGCGTGCTGCTGCTATGATGACACAAATGCAGAGCGATAACCCTGCAGAGGTCGACAAGCACATGAACGAGGCCATTGAATCCGGTGAAACTGACCCACAAAAACTTTTCAATTATGTTAGTCAAAGGATGAAAGTGGGAGACGATGTTGGAGATGTTGATTTTGGGGATGAATCTACCGGAGATGTGGCAGATGATGTGCCTGACGGTTCAAAGTTGTCTTACATCCTACCTGAGATAGGGCATACTCAAGGAAAATCATACAAGCCGGCAGATTGCGAGTTCGCTCAGCAGTTCTTAGGAGGCAAGCATCTACAGGATACAACAGCAGGAGGTAAAATGGTCAACCTACAACCGAGCCACTACAAGGCTTTACGAACTGCTTTGGAGGCTGCTAAAAGAGACGTACACGCAAATGCGAACTCTCACATAAAAGGGAAACTACCTGCTAATCCGGACCAAAGCGCGTTCGATTTCATACTCAATAATCCTGCATTCAACTCATCGTTAGAAGGCGCATCTAAGACTGCGAGAAATCGTGTCAAAGGCTCTTTGCAGAGCCTTTCAACCCAAGGACAAAGCGAGCGTATCAGTGCTATGGTTGGTTATGTGCTAGGCAATCCCGAGCACGTTCAGCAAGTCACTCAAGAGAGGGGTATGACCAATTACGACCCTGCTCAACCACATACTTATTTCACCCCTCCTGCTGAACAACCTAATCCTGGACAGAACATAGACTTGACTGGGTCGGATGAGGTGCAACTCTCAGAACGCGAACCTATTGACCTAGCGTGGAGCATCCTCAAGGGGGCGTAATATTGCCTAGCCCTACAATATCAACAGAAGTAATAGAAGAGATAGATTGGGAGATGGCTAAGAAGGATTTTAAGTTCTTCTTTGAGCAGATTTTAGGTTGGCAGTTAGCAGACCATCATGCTAAATGGTTTCATAACTTAAATACTCATAAAAGATACTGTGTTAAGGCTTCGAGAGACCATGGTAAATCTACTTTGTTTCTAGGTTATTTGTTATGGAAGGTTATATTCACTCCCAAACTTGACACTATGATATTCAGTCACAGCCTAGACCAATCAATACGACATATGAGAGGACTTAATGATTTGATTGACGGTTCTCCCATGTTGGCTAAGATGAAAGACAAGGACGCTTGGTCCAAGACATTCTTTGGGTTTACCAACGGCTCTCGAATTAATGCTAAGTCCGTAGGAGGTGGTGTCCGTGGTGCTCACCCCGACCTCATACTTTGTGACGATATTTTGTGGGGCACTACTGAAACTGAACTCCAGAGAGTAGCCTCATGGTTTTATGAAGTGTTGATGCCTACTCTCCATCATACTTCTCAACTTTGTATAGTAGGGACTCCTTTCACTCCTACTGACCTTTACACAGAGTTGGAGGCTAGGGACGGATATCTCGTAGAGACTTATCCTGCAATTAATGAGAAAGGAGAACCGCTTTGGCCTTGGAGGTGGTCTTTAGAGGCTTTAGATTTAAGACGGCAAGATATGCCAGCCATCGCATTCACTCGAGAATATCTGTGCGAACCAATGGACGATATGTCCAGCCTTTTCCCCTCTGCTGTAGTCAATGCATGTAAAGACCCATATCTCCATCTCATGGACAGGCGAGACCCTGATGACGACAGTCAGTATTTCATTGGCTGGGACCCTGCTATATCCTCTGACCGTTCAGCAGACTACACTGTAATGATGGTATTGAGAAGGCCCCCTGAGGATACTAACCTACTCGAAGTGGTGCATGTAGTCCGACGTAAGGGTATGGATTTCAGAACACAAATCATAGAGATTCAGCGATTGAACAACAAGTTTCGCCCTGAGGTGATAGAGTTAGAGGCTAACCACTTCCAACGTGTGTTTGCTACGGAACTGAGAGCAGATACAGATTTGCCGATAAAGACCTTCATCAGCACAAAACAAAGAAGGGAGAGTTTGCTGATGGGTTTGGTTCTTCGATTCGAGAGAGAGCAAGTTCGTCTACCTTGGGCTGACGAGAGAGCCCGTGAAGTCATAAGCCAGTTAGAGCACGAGTTAATCATGTTCGGTATGAGTAAGACTGGTAAACTAGATAGTATCGCAAGGCATGATGACTTGGCTATCGCTCTTGCTTTAGGTAATTGGGCGACTACCGAGTTCCGTGAGAGAATTATAGACTTAGATAGTTTAATGTCGGGGTTGATAGATTGATTTGGGGCAGTGCTCTTATTGGTGATGATTTCGATGCAGATACTGATGAGCCTGATGCAGATAAGGCTTGGGTCATCAAACAACTCATGCAACATCCTGTGTTGAAGAACAGCGTAGGAGTAGTAGCATTTGGAAACAACAGCAAGACCCCTACTGGAGGTGGAGGTAAATTGGGAGCAGGCCCGTCTGCTGCCTCGGAAGTAGACACTCCAGAAGAGAAGAAAAACAAAAAGAAATTGATGGAAGAAATGAGACAAGACGGAATGAAACTAGCGTCAGATGCAGGTTGGTTCGAGGACTCTTTCGGTAAATCAGCGTCCGCTTTAGTCAAGGACCTAAGATTGAAGAGGAGAGTCCACAAACAATTCAGTCAAGACATAGACGATGCAATCATGGCTATACGCATGGCGAAAAGCAATGAGGTGCAAAGAGGGCTAGATAGTATAACATGGGGTGGTGACTATTTAGATGCGATAAAGGGAATGAACCTCAATGACAAAGATTTCAAGGCTTTGATTAAGCATGGTGAGAAGAGACAAGTCTCGCTCATCCAAGCGTGCAATCAATGGCAAGACGCTAACAATGTGCTTACTAAATTGTCTCAAATAAATGGAGAGTTTGACGAGGGACAATTATCTCTTTGGTCTGACGCCACTAAAATGAAGAAAGACGCTAGACAGATGTGGAGACATTCTCTGCATCGTTCCTCTAAATTGAACAAAGCAGAGCAACACTCTCTATTATCAGCCAGTGACTTGTTGGATTATCACGGACCGATGGACAGCAGAACAATGCACACCCACATGACAAGCAATGACGGTAGAAGCGCAGGTCTTCCCTCAGTGCAACAACTTGGTGCTTTGTTGAAAACGTACGGTCCGGATTATGACATATTCAAACATGGTACTTTGTGGGAGAGGCAGAGTTCACAATCTCCTTTGCTAGTGAAAGACCCTTGGGCCTACGCTGCAGGATTCTTAGATGCTGATGGTTACATCACCATTAGTAAGAAGGGAGAACCACGCGCAGGATTTGTGGCAACAGGGGATAGAGGTAAGGTGCATTGTGAGAATCTCTATGATATGATAGGTGCTGGTGTACTATCTCTTGACCTCAAAGTGCACAAGAGTAGCAAGAGGAGCCAACATAGACTGCAATTCTATAGTAAAAATGATATCAGTAAATTACTCAAAGGCACTTACCCACATCTTAGACTAAAGAAAAACCAAGCACGTCACGTGATGGAACTCTTGTCTCACCGAGGCAAAGATGGTGATTTGATAAGCAAGAGAAGAGATGAGTTGTACAGGTTAGTGAAATGGGAAAACTGGAAAGATGTTAAAGCGGAAGAACTACTCAACGAGTGGAATGTTGATGAACAAGAGGTGCTCTCGTGGGATTCAACGGACCCTGACGCGATAGGGTTTGAGGTGGTTTGATGGCAGAAGATAGTAGCCCAGTAGCCCGATTCATAGAAAGGTTGACTGGCCCCTTCCGCAGGAAAAGTACTCCTGAGCCAATAATGCCACTTTGGAAGGCTGGTATACAAGAACCAGTTTTAGTACAAGGTGTCAGCATACCTGCATTATATGCTACAGTGCAAGAGAGCATCATACTCCGAACTACTATCAACACTTTAACTCAAGAGATATTCCGGAGAGGGCATTATTGGAAAAAGAAGTTTCATTTCAAGTGCACAAAGTGCGAAGAAGAATATCAGCACGAAGTCAAAGAGTGCAAACTATGCGGTAATAGTGATTTCAAAAAACCTGACGTAGACCAAATACTATACCCTCGATGGTTCATCAAACAACGTAATGGTATGGACCAGTCTTTCACCGATGTAATGAGAGAGATAGAGTTTGACCTAAACATAGTGGACGATGCTTTCATAGTGCTATTGAAAGAATACTATATCAATCCAGATAATAAACAAATTGAGTTTTTCAGAGTCAAAGAGATGGTGCGTGGTGACCCTACGTTCATGCGGATAGTCGCTGACAAAAGAGGGGTTAGAGGGGGTAGATATCTAGTATGTCCTGTACACAGAGACAAAACCCACCCGTTTGGCGGAGAAGATAAGAAGTGTGAAATCTGCAATTTAGAATTACAAGATGTGCATTTCATCAACACTGCTGGCTCGGGTAAAACTCAATACTACATTGAGGGAGAGGTAGTTCACGTATCCAAGTTCCAACCGTCTAAACTCTACGGTAGAAGCCCTGTGGCTACAATGTGGCGACAGGCCATGACCTTGTCTGCAATGGATAACTACATGTATTTGGCGTACCAAAAGAGAAGGATACCTAGAGGTGTTCTCGCAATCACCACAGACAATATCCAATCCACTGCATCCTTTTGGAAGGGCGCTGAGGAAAAGATGGAGCGTGACCCTAATTACATACCTAAAGTCGGTATAGAGTCAGCCACTGGTAGAGGTAGAGTAGAGTTCGTCAGATTCATGGACTCTCTTGATGAGATGCAGTATGGTGCAGTCCGTGACGAATTGCGTATGCGTATCGCAGCATTCTACGGAGTCTCTAATATATTCATGATGGATAGTGGCAAGGGAGGGGGTCTCAATAATGAAGGCATGCAAATCCTTGTCACTAACAGGGCTGTTGAGTTTGGACAGAAACTCTACGGCCGTGATATATTCCCTAGAATGTTCCAAGAGATGGGTGTCACTGATTGGGAAATGACTCTATATCCTAATGAAGAAGAAGATGACGTCACTCGTCTACGACGAGATGAGATGGAAGTCAACATCGCTCAACGTATGGCTCAACTCGGATTTCAGCCCGAACTCACAGAAGATGCAGGTCGCGATATACGTTTCCACTATAAACAGCCTGAGCCACAACAGCAGATGGGCGCGGCCCCACAAGGAGGTGCTCCTCCACCAGCCCCACCAGGTGGTGCCGCCCCTCCTCCGCCTCAACAAATGCCTCCACCAGGTGTAATGCCACCAGGCGGGGCACCTATGATGCCACCTCGTAGAGGTGGGGCTCAAGGGATACCGCAACAAACAATGCCGCAACAAGGCGGTGGTCAACCAATGATACCTGGTGCCGACAGAGCCATGAGGGCTCAGACAGTTGCAGGTCAGCCTCCAAGAGTTCGTTCTAGAGGTAATGAGATAATGACTATGGAGAAAGCGGCAGGTTTGGGTGAGAGTCAAGGACTGAGAGATAGAGGGCCAGCACCAGTCAGTTCTGAAACTCAACAGTCAGGTGCACCTAAGAGTAAAAAGAATCAAAGAGGTGCGAAAAAAGGCCCTATGGAGCAAGCATTAGATGCAGTGCGAGACGCACAGGATTCAGCCTCAGACCCCCTCAATAATAAGAAAGACTCAAACTTACCTGGATGAGAATGTTAAAGTGGAGATAGGGGGTGCCATAGCCAATGTCCGACACGATTGTCAAACTGGACCCCATGGTTAGAAAACTCGAAACTAGCATTTCTGAGTTCAAAAATGCACTAGAAAGTAACGATTTAGTGGCAGCACAACAATTTCTTAGGTCTATTGCACAAACCAGTGATTACCTAGCAACTGATGTGACTGCAATATATAAATCAGAAGTAGATGGTAACAGAGCAGTTGGAGTCAATGACATATACGCAGGTGGTGCTCCGGTCATGGAGTTCAAAGACCAAGGCGCTATCATCAAGGGCGACAGACCTCTCGGTTATATCGGACCTGATGGTATTGCCTCTAACTGGAGACCACAACAAGGATTCGGTCAGAGGGTTGATTAATGTCTAACGAGGTCACCGATTTAGTCGATGCTCTTATCACAAAGATGGAGCGTATGGATGGTGACATAGGCAATCTCAAATTGCAGAACCAAGAACTCAAAAAAATGGTCTCCAGTCCGGAATACCTTCTACAGAAGTCCGGTTTCGTAAAGTTCGGCACTCCTGCTACCGAAGATGTATGGGGAGACCCTCTCAGAGGTGACAGGAACGAAGTAATAGAAAAGGCAGCCATCGCTATAGATGGAGTAATGGTTCCCAACATGCCTACTTCTAATGAAGAATGGCATGAGATGAATTGGGACCAGATTCACGCCATGGCTAATGAGGCGGCCATGACAGAAGGGAGGCCTGTTGACCAATGAAGCCAATGAAAGTAGATGTAGGAGAATACGCTCCTGATGTAGATGAACTAATAGAGAAAGCAAACAACATGGATGAGATGCTGAGTAAGATTGCATCTCTAAGAGATGACTCTCAATTAAGGAACATAACAGGTGTCGAGGAGGCACAGATGACTCATTATTGGACTAACCAATATCAACCGGAGGAAAATATAGAATCTATCAAGAGGCAAAGCATTTCTGCTGAGACAGTCAATCTCATCAACGCTAACCCTCACCAAACCGGCTCGTCACTTGCTGCTCATGAAAACAATGCAGGAGGTATTAGGAAAGGAGAAAAACCCGATTTCCTAGATGCTGACGGCGACGGTGATAGAAAAGAACCTATGAAGGACGCTCTCAAAAATAAGAAGGGTAAGAAAATAGGCATCAAGAAGGGCGGAAAGAAATGCCCTTGCGGTAATGGTAAGATGGCATCAGAATGTTGCGGGGGAGATAAAATGAGCAAAGCCCCTCCAATGCCTGGTGGACCTAAACCACCAATGGGTGGCGGTGGTGGCGGTGACGACGCTGCAATGCTCGCTGCTTTGATGGGTGGTGGTGACTCACCTGACATGGGTGGTGAAATGGGTGGAGAAGTACCTAGTGACCCAGCAGGAATATCTGACATGCTTATGGAGTTAGGAAAGAAAGTTAAGGCTCTAGGTGGCGGTGGTGGAGATATGCCAGCGCCTGACATGCCTATGGGTGGAGACGAAGGCGCAGGAGGACCACCTAACCTCCCAGGAATGTGATGAGGTGGTGGTTGTGTGCGTGAATCTCCTCAAGACTACTTCTTGAATGCAAAGGCTAGATTCCAACTATCCTTAGATGAGGACGATGCAGCAGAACTATATTTCGCTTGTCACAATTTAGTCAATCACGATTTAGATTTCGACTGGGATGATACCCTATCGAAGATGGAAGATATTCTCAAAGAGCAGAAGGTAGTGGTAGAACCGAAGGTTAAGTTTGGCCCTCCTAAGGTACAACAGATTCCGTACATGGCGACTGATTCATTGAAAGAACCGGTAGAGCCTACAGGACCTCCCAGCAACATAGACCCCTTTAATCGTCGTAGTGGTTTACCTACTAGCACTTTCAGACATAGGAGTAGAATACCTGATAACACACCTAGTGGTAAGTTCGGTGCACAGCAAGCGTGTATCGGTAATGGGCCGAACTCCCCGTACAACAAGATGCTCAAAACCTACGCAGAAGACTTGACTGCAGGTCGTTATCCTTTAGCGTGTGAGAAGAATACAGCAGCCGTTCGTGAACTGTTGGCGGATAGAGCGAAAGGTAGTGATGACCCCACTCTACCTGACGAGTTCTCATTACTCAATATGTTCATAGAGAACTCGAGAGCACCACTGTTGTATCAACATCTCAAAGATTACTATTTACCTAATTCTGAGTTCTTTGTAGGGAAGGGCGACAAGTATTTCGATGACCACGCAGAGGATGTTTTGAGAATACCTGAAGAGGTGCGTGGTAAAGGTGCGGTACAAGCCAAGTTTAACCACCCGTACCAAATAGAAGCCTACAAAGACTCAATTGGTCATCTCAACCCCGACTTAGTTGGGCAATTGCCTAAAGAAATGAGGTATAGGTTATATGAACGTAGATACCAAAAGTGGTTACGGGAGTATGAGCAGCGTTTCCCCAACTCTGATTACGATGAACGACAAAAGAGAAGGTTGTTCATTGACCACTGGGCGTTAGAATTAGACGGCGTGAAGAACTCAAATGTGTGGAACAATCTCTATGACACAACAGGGAGAATGAATCTCGGTGGGTATCCCTCGATTGCAACACGTGAAGATTACGATGAATTGAGGGATGTTAATCAACAACATGGCAATCTCGCAATTGAGATGGGCTTGGAGGCATTGTCATTTGATGATGCTGTTAGTGCAGCACAAGCGTACTACCAACATTGTGCTGAGTATCACTTGAGAGATTTTGATTACCCCCCTGAGTCAGAAGGTGAGAGATGGACAAGGTATCTGAGAAAGTTAGCGCCGGAACATGAGAAGGGTTACGATTACGAAAGCAAGTTGTATGCCGATGACGACAATAGAAATGAAGATGGGGTCCCTCAAACCCCATTTATTCACTTTGCTGATGATGATATATTCTCGAATGGGGTAAAAGGGCAAGGATTCTCCGGTATGGAGATAGGTCGTTTCATTAAACAAATGCGAATGGTCAACAAAGAATCAGCAGCGAACTTCTTCACTGGCCCTGTAGATGTGTCCCATAACCACGTACAACCAGTAGTTCGTCATGCAGATGCTGAGATTTACAAGATGCTCTTCCGTCGTTTATTGAAGGAGTCGCATAGATTTCGTCTACACAGTGCGGAGGAAATCTCCTCTGGAAAGAGTGGGCTTTACAGGCGTTTCAAACAAGCATATTCTGATGAGTGGAATGATGATTTTGACATACCGGACTGGCCTATGGACTCTATCGCTGATGTACAAAGAGCGCTTGATAAAGCACTTAAGGCTGGAGTGATAACAGACTCTGAATGGAGAAAGGCGGAACATTACGCTGATTTGGATTATGGTGGGCACAGTGCTGAGCCGTTTGCCTATGTGAGAAGGAGAGATTTGAACCACAAAGTCTTGAGTCCTTGGATAGACCCTTACGAAAGCATCGCTCTAGGTGAGGTGGATTCTAGTGATGGTGAGAAATCGTTGATGAGACGTATTAAAGCAGGCCTCAAGAAAATGCCAATGTACCCTCATCATACTAGACACACTAGAAAGGGGGGTTTGGGCAAGGAGTCCCAAGACACTATAGCAATAAATGCTCAACGATACCCACACGAGTTCAGAGCCTTAGAGCCTGAGAACTTCATAATATCAGACAGGCGTGAGATGAAAAAGCCAGGAGATAAGGGCTACAAGGAGTTCATATTAGGGCTAGGAGAACTAGGTAACGAGTATGACATAGTGATGAAACGTGGTTTGGGGGTCGGTCAAATCAGAGGTAACTCTGAATTACCAATACTTTCAGAGATGTTAAACGCAGATTTCCCCGAAGAAGAGTTCAGCGAGGCTCAACTCCAAAGTAGTGACGAGGCTAGAATAGACCCCAACGCAAGGCAACAAGATAGAGAGGACACGTTGGACGTAGAAGACCTTCTGAGAAACGCTCTCATTAGACATACTGGTAACCTTCTAGATGAGGGAGAGATGCCACATAGTGAACATGCTACAGATTTGCGTGGCTCGTTAAAAGCGTTAAGGCGCGTCAACTTAGGCGAAGAAGAAGCCAAAGGCTCTCTTGGTTACATACCTGCAGATAAGGGAGTATTCGCTGAGAACTCTTTGATGACTCCTGATGAGTCAGCCGTGAGAATGGTAACTATTAGGGATACAATGCCAATTTCTAGAATGTTGGAGGCTTTCGAGGACACTGGGGAAGATACCAAGGAGGAGAATAAAAACCGACTTAAACAGATGAAAAACTTCAAAGAATGGAGAGCAAAGGCTTTGAAAAAATTAGAAGGCCAAATGCCCAAAACCAAAGAGGATGCTCAACAATTAGTTAGGTACGGCCAAACGAAGAAGGGGCACGGTCTACAAGCGTGGCTTGTCAGCATGAGCAAGATGTTCTACTCAGGTAAGAGACCCTCTCGTAATACACACACTCACCACCCAGCACTGACATCGAATATGCGACTCAACAACATGAGGAACAACGGTGTCGAACAATTGGAAGATGGTTGTGGTATGGCTTCCTCTCAGACTTCTAAGATAACTGGCTCTTATGCACATAACATGATTGGTAAGAAGGGTGCTGAGCACGATAGAACATTGGAGCGTACATTCATGTTGAAATTGAGAGCCAGTCTTTGGGGCCTTGGGGGGACATTACCCTTACACACTGATGGTGTGACAGTGCTTGAGGACCCCGAGCCGTTCTATGAAATACTACAGAAAGCCCTCAAAAACAAGACAGTGCCCGAAGACCTGCTTAGACACCCATCAAAGTTCTTTGAAGAGGGCATGTTACACAACATATTCGCTTCCATGACTGCTGTGAGGGGCAGACACCGAGCACGCGGTTCTAACACCTTAGGTTATGAAGAGCCTCAGAAGACGAGGGTGATGCCTCATTGGAGAGAAGCCATACAATCTAGACTGAACAATGTCTCTCAAAATCACTTCTACCCATTAGTAGAAATCAATGGCAAGCACTATCTCGAACTTGAGCCTCACGGTCCTGACACAGGAGATAGGGATATATTCACCCCTAGCAATCTTCTTCATCCTAACTCTACCAAAAGCGCTCCTACCCGACAACAGATAGAGAGAGCCACTGGTAAGACACCGACCCCATTAGACACAGCCTTGTTTTTAGGTACTGATGCATTCTCCCCTGTTGTTGAAAATCAAACATCCCGTTTCATGAGCCAGCAGATGTTGGAAGTACCTAAACGATGTGTCATTCAACAAGACGGTAAGCCTGTTGCACTAGGGCCTCACCCTGCTGAGTTCGCCGCACAATGGGTAGACCACGTGATGCATTCACCTACACAATCCGAATACCGAACCCCTCAAGTCAATGAGGCAGCAGAAGAATTGTCTGATAAAGCCCAGTATAGAGCACATCAAGAATTAGGTGACGAGTATGAGTTAGAAGATGAGCCTGATATCTATTACAGAGCAGGGGTCAGTCCAGGCAAGGTTATGCAGATAGTCAAAGACGAGGTCAATTTGTACCAAGCACTACAGCACTCATGGCCTATCACTCTAGCCGATTACGCCTTAAGAGCCGCTAACAAAGATGATACGTACGCGGACCTCTCTCTAAAAGAGAAGATGTCTAAGTTCGAGGATGAGAATCTTCGTATTCATTCTGACTTACCAGTGTCTGGTAGAGCAGAGTTATCACGTAGACGTACTATGATGTATAGAATGTTAGAGTCTGGATATCATCTCATGCAGGGGGATGATGGAGATTTGATGAAAAGAGTGATGAGAAATGTCATACCAGCCGCGATAGACTCAGGCGATATTGAAGATTGGACACAAAAACTCTCTGATGCTGGGTTTGATTATGACCCAAAGACTAACAATCTCACATACAACGATTACCATTCTAAATCTAATTACAGTAAATATGTGATATCTGATAGACGTTCATTTGAAGCACAGAACAAACGCCCTCATCCACTAAGGCGAATCACAGAAGAGTCACCAGATAGAGATGTAGACGGGCACGTATTACTCGACTCTTACTTACACCCCGACCAAGGCCACCCGAAGATACTGGAGAGGCTCCACAGGATGTACAGCCCAACTTACGTTCATGATTTAAGGACTAAGTTGGAAATGTTGCGAGATAGAGACTCGAAAACAGAACATGAGAAATTAAACACTGCGGACCATATAGAGAATCTAAAGAGGGTCAATCATCATGAGAAGGACTTGAATCCATTAAGTTGGATGAAACCAGATAAAATGAACCAAGGTTACAAGCAAGAGAAAAGCACCACTGGTAAGAAGATAATAGAGTATGGTAAAGGTGCTCAACTTAGTATTTTACTGAGAAACTATTTCAAAGCCAAGATGAGCAACTCAGTTAGTCAGAATGAGTTGTTCCATGAGTGGAGTTCGTTACTCAACGCACCGAAGGGTTCTGCAAGTATAATGTCAATCATCGCTAGAGACTTAACCACTGCTAAGAACAAAAATGGCCGGCTAGCATTCCCCGAACACGCTAACACTTTGGCGGGTTACAATGATTCCTTACCCTTAGATAAGAAGTTCGAGATGTTAGCCGATTTTTTCCATTGTAGAGGGAGGTGGGATAATATACATGAGAAAATGGATATAGTGAGAGTACAACCAAGCAGTGTCCCAGTAGGTAGTAGAGGAGACCTGTCTCGCTCGAAACTGTCTTGCTTCCCTTTTAACAGAATAACACACCAGCATTTTGGGGTGGCAACGGAAGAGCAACCACTGGGAGAGATGTCATCGGGCATGACTGAATTACCAACAGGGGAACCTACAACTGCAGTTCATTTCTATCCCGAGGTAATGAATAGAATGGTGGGTTCAACATTGGACTCTACACCGAATGGTCAAGACAACTTTGAAAGTGTACCAGCAGGTCAGCAAAACGTGAGCGGTAGTGGGGAAATCCTTCGGTCTTTCGATGTGCTGACCGATATGGACTTACTTTACAAGGACGATAAAGACGAAGGGAAGCCTGTACCAGTCAAAGCAATGCACCGCATTTTCTCATTAGATGACCTTGATTCATTCAAAGGGCTGTCTGGAGATTGGGTCTTATCATCATGGCCAAAAGGCGAAAGAGTGATGGTTTCTAAGAATGGTAGCAAAGTACAGGCTTACAACACACACAAAGAGACTGTGCCTTTACCAAGTAAAATCAGAGAGGGCGTGCGCTCTTGTCATAAAGCGGGTTTCCTAGTCGATTGTATTTGGGATGGGGAGATATTGCACATACTAGATATTGTGAAGGCCGGTGATGAAGACTTAGGGAACACAGAGACCAAAGATAGAGTACGTCATCTCCGAGCCAACTTTGCAGCAACCGAGGTAGTGCTTATACCTGCACCAATTAATACAAAGAGGGTAGATACAGTGGGGCTAGAGAGAGCAGTCGATGACCTCATGAAAGAGAAAGGGGTTAAGCAGGTCATGCTGAGAGACGCAGACTCCACTTACATGAAGGGAGAAACTAGACACCCAAAATGGTTGTTGATGACTAAAGAGCATCAATTAGATGTTATAGTGTTAGAGACAGGAGGTGCTTGTCTCTTAGGAGTAGGTCCATTGTTAGAAGACCAAGCCAAGCGCTTGGGTAACAGGGCTGTGAAGTTCAAGGGTGAACATTACATGGATGTCGGCTCCTTAACAAAGGACGGGTTAGAGCCTGGCCAATGCATTACTGTCAAGACATCAAATGTCACCGCGAAAGGGAGAGACAATCTGAAAGTATTCACTTTACATGGCGCTAAATACATCAAAGATGCCGAAGCCAACTCGACAGACAGCCTACAAACCCTATCTCTATTGAGTGGAGAGAAGAACCAAGATGTGCCCCACAATGTCAGAGTGAAAAAGGGTAGTGTGCATTTGGAGTTCCCAGCAGGACATGTTGTGTATGACACTGAACCACACGGTCATTCTTTCGTCATCAAATCAGTAGATGCCCCTAATGTATACTTAGAGACGTTGGCCGAATCACAAAGAGAGTATTGGGAACCACTCGCTGCTGTGTTCCTAAGAGCAGAGATAGAAACAAAGAAGACTAAGAAGGCAAATGTGGTACCGGAGCCTCCAGCAAATCATGACAAGAAGCCCAAGAAAGTGTTGAAGCCTGCAGAGCGATTACTCAAAGACCCTAAATTAGCCAAGCAACTAACGACTGCGTTGGAGGCTTTAGATAATGTATTGAAAGAGAAGACGACTTTTACTGGCCCGAAAGGGTTGGGTATAGATTATGCCACACCTGTTGAATCTCCTAGTGGCCCTACAGAGAACACCGAGGGGTATAACCTACCTGACCATGACCCAGCACACAGACAAAAGAAAGGCGGAGATTGTTGGTGTGGGGCAAAGGTCGGAGAGGACTGCGGTCAAGGCATGGGACATAAAGCAGAAGATTGCCCAAAGTTCTCACCATCCAATAAAGAAAAAGACAATAAACACTTAAAACTCCCGATATCATCATAGGGATTTAAGTAGGATTAGAAAAAAATCGTGCCTTAATGCTCATGATGCAGGCTCCTATTGAAGACCCTGTCTTATTGAAATCTAGGACTTCTGACTTAGTCGTAGCAGGGTATGCGTCTGTTGAGATGGTTGACAAGCAAGGAGACCTAATCACAAAGAACGCATTGAAGGACGCCTTCGGTAAGTTCATGAAATCTCCAGGTTTCAGAAACGTCCAACTAGCACATTCTAACATACAAGTAGGGGAGGTAATCCCTGACTACACTGATACTGGTGGCCGAGTATGGAAGTCGGAGGTAGATGACACGGGAATGTTCGTTGTTATCAAACTCCGCAACGATATAGAGAAGGCACGAGAAGTAGCAGCAGAGATTCGCAAGGGGAACTTGAAATCGTTCTCCATCGGTGGGCAGGCTTTCGAGCGTGTCAATAAACACGACGGCACTAGAGGTGACTATCGTGAAATACGCCGCATGGAGTTACATGAAGTGACCATTTGTGAGAAGGGCATCAATCCTGAGGCCCAATTTAGAATCCTAAAGGAGGATACAACAACAAACAAAGGTGAAAACATGAGTGATGAAAGTGAAACGATGAATGAATTGCAGAATGTGTTGGAGAGACTCTCTAAGAGACTCGACGATGCCGACCAAGCAGAGGCTGCTGTAAAGGCTGCCAAAGAAGATGCTGATAAATCGGAAGACGCAGAGAAAGCAATGGACGAAAAAGACGACAAGAAAAAGGAAAAAGACGTCGATATGGATAAAGGCAAGGACGAAAAGATGTACAAAGCATCTGACGACCTTGATGATGTTATCTCGACAGATTATCTGAACTGGCTAGAGACCACCGTTAAGTCTGCTGGGTATGACCCAGTGGCTGCAAGGTCATCTCTAGACCTCGAAGGGGTAGAGAAAGGTTACTCCCCTGGAGAGCCAGGCTACACACACCGTGGGCAGGGCAGTATCGAAGGTGCTGGTGAAGATGATTCCAGCAAGAGGCCAAAGATGAACATGGGCTCTGCTCCTGGCGGTAACAAGAATGTTATCAAAGCAGATGACTACATCTCCCCCGAAGCCGTATCTCCCTCTCAAATTGAAGAGGCTTACCAAGTCTACAAGGCTGCTGCTCTAGAGCAGAAGTTCAAGACTGAACTTGGTAACGAGTTCTCAATGAGACTCCAAAAGGAGATTAACTCAGAACAGACAGAGAAAGCACGAACAGAGTTCGACGCACGTGGCCCACTAGCAGACCTACAGAAGGCTGTTATCGCTCTAGGTGAGAGAATCGAGAACTTCTCATCCACTGAAAGCGACACTATACAGAAATCTGCAACTGTTCCAATGATGACAATCCCCGAGACGAAAGACATGGCAGAGATGTCATGGGATGACGTTCACAGGATGGCTGGAAAAGCACTACAAGGAGGCAACTGAATATGGCACGTAACTACGTAAGAACAATACAAGATATGGAAAGATACTACTACGGTGGTACAGCAACGACTGGGTACACATACAGTAGTGGAGACATACTCAAAGCGGATGCACCGCTTATGAGCACTACTGCTGGTACTTACCAAGCAATCTATGGTAGGAAAGTTTGGTCGCAACTGAACCAAGAGTTCAATGCGTTCTCAATCCTCCCAAAGAAACCTTGGGAAAGAAGTGGATGGAGAATTATTACCTCCAAACCTTCCTTCACAGTAGGTGGTGGACTGGCTGAGAACGCTACTCTACCTGACACTACCAAACCTGATTTCCTACACGTGGCTGCAAAGCCAAAGACGATTGGACACGCTTTCGACCTAAGCGAAGTAAGCATGTTCCTATCTGACAAGGATGACGGTCTTGGAGATGTACGCCAAGTCCTCAAAGAGGAAATGGGTAAACATCACGCTGACCACATCAATAGAATGCTTCTAGAAGATGTTGAGACCCCAGCAGGTAACGACCTTGAGTCACTAGACCGTCTGACAACAGACCCTGACTCGATGACAACCAGCACAGGTCACGTAAGCGCAACTACAGACCACGACCTGTATTCCATCACCCGTGATGGTAGTTCAGACTTCCACAGTGCCGAAGTAGACGTGTCTGCCGCAGCAAATACCAACAGGAACCTAAGCCTGAATCAACTGGACGGATTATTCCAGCAGATTTGGAAGCGTGGTGGTAACCCCAAGGTTATGCTAACAGGGTATGATACACTAATGCGCGTACAACAACTCTTGCAGAGCCAGCAAAGGTTCATGGAATCCAAGAGAGTAACACCAACATACAACGGTGTGAAAGGTGTTCCAGGTATCGAAGCAGGTTTCATAGTAGCAACATACAACGGTGTACCAATCATTCCGTCCAAGGACGTAGTGCAGGATACATCAGGCATTTCGAGGATTTACTACTTCGACACTGACTACTTGTGGTTCCAGACCGCTATCCCGACTCAGTACTTTGAGTCTGGTATCGAAACTGGTGACCCATTCGCGATAAACAGACTAGGGCAAGAAGGACTATACCGAACCATGGGTGAAGTATGGGACTCTTTCTTCGGTGCAGGAGGTTCAATCCGTGACCTTGCTTGAGGTTTGTGGAGAGATAACAGAGGTGATATGATATGGCAGCAACAACACACAGAGGAATAACTTACACAACAAGTGCATCCGCGACAGTCGCGGTTGACCTAGACCTTCCGCTACAAGCGGGAGTGGACCAAGATGATACAACATGGCTAACTGGATACCCAGGCGCTTTGACATCTTTCGCAGCCCGTCAGTCTGACGGTAGTAACAGAATGCAACCACGATTGGTCTGTATGACCTTAGGTGCATTAGCAGAGGCAGAAACCATTACACTAAGTGGTGGAGCAAATGTTATCCTATCTTGCATAGGACACAGCAAAGACGCAACAGCGAACCTAGCATTGTCCTTTAGTGGTCTTGTCATTACGGCAGACTGTGAAGCAACAGCAGATGGGACTACAGATGACACTGCAAACGCTACAGTATGGCTCTTGGTGGCATGAATAAGGAGTGACCTCGTATGCCGACAATACTTTGGAGAGGACCTGAAAGAACCGTACGTACCAAGTACGGTCATTACGATAGGCACACGCCTGTTGAGGTATCCCAAGCATGGTTGGACGAGCGTCGCGGTGCTTTCCAAAACACCCACTGGCAGATAACGGACGACTATGAAGGAGTCACGTTCACGCAAGACGATGGCGATGGATTACCGGACACAGACTGGCTCAAGGCAGACATCCAAGCATGGTTGGCTGACCACGGAGTTGAGATGTCTGGTGTCCGCGCCACGAAAGCGAAGATGTTAGAGAGAGTTGATGAAGTACTCGCGGCTGAGGTCGCTACTGAGGAGGAATAAATATGGCAATAGCATTTGATGATAGACCTATTACAATAGGCAGCATTTTACTACTGACAGGAACATGGGCTAACGGTGATACTAGTGTAGACGCTTCGGACTATTTGTCTGAGGTACTACACTTCGATGTGACCGCTAACAGTGCTACCGAGCAGGCAAACCCAACTGGCTTCGTGGGAACCACGTGCCACTTTACGGAGTCTGGTAGCGATGGTGGCAGGTTCATTATCTTGGGCCGTCGATGATTGGGGATGAAACCCCATGACCGATGTGAAAGTCTTTGAGTTTAACCCTGACGAGGCAATTGAGTTAGGGGCATCTGTCGCCGGTGGCGTACAGAAAGTCCTAGACGACTATACCAACGGTAAGGCGGTAGAGGGCATAACCAGTTATCTCATGGCGGGGAACTTATACGTAGTAGTGGTCACCACTTAATGGTGAGCACAATGGACGCCGAGGACCTCCGACGTTTAACCAAGCAAGGATGGAATTACGCAACCGGTGAGTCTGTTCGCACGGACGCAAGCCCGCGCGAGCGGCTCGCCGGCCAAATATCTGAACAAAATACACGTTCCCGTAACTTACGAGACGTGATTGACATAGGTAGTGGAACTCGCTGCAAACATTGCGGCATGCTCCATTTCTGCTACTTAGAGCGCTGTGGCGCTTGTTCTAAACCAATGGAGTATAACTTAGGTAAGGTGGATGTGAAAGTATGAATCGGGGCCGCTATCCTACTGGAGGCAAACAACAACTATCAGAGTGCCCTCGTTGTGGTAAAAACCCTAATGTTGTTGGCACTCCTGATGTAACAGGATATCATGGTTACTGTGGTCATTGTGGTAATAATATCGAATCTCCACATTTAGCAGGTAGAAATCCGTATACTGGTGCCCCAATCGAGGACACAGCGGAAGGGTCGTTGATGGAAAAGAGCGTAGTAAAACCACTCGATATATCATGGAACCTACTCAAGAACATGACAACTGACATGTACGAATATCCAAAAGGGTCTGGTAGTTTTGTCGCCTATGACCAATTACCCCAAGGCTCTCTAGAAAAGATAGAGGCTGATAATCAAAAGTCTCGTGACAACCTACAGAATGTCACACGTCAACCAGTTGGAGCGCACGCTCCTCATTTACAGCAACATTATTCAAACCAAAACTCTCACACTCCTCCTTCTTCTACTAATGACCCATTAGGTCGTGCTTTAGAGGCTGCAAGAAATCGACCTCCTACTCCTAGAGTTAATATTACATCACCTGATAGTTGGAACCAAGGGGCGGGTGGTCAGTAGTGCCAGTAGTATTCAACACAGGGGAGAGAGAGCCTCGACCTCTGTTCCCTGACCAAGTAATCTACAGTAGTGCTCAAAAGGTAGCAGACATATTGCAGATACCGCTACCTGACCCCATATATTTGGTAGCAGACACTAACACAGGTGGCACATCATGTTCTATAAGTCCCGCAGACCAAAGGACTGTAGGGTTTGAAGTAGGAGATGAAGTAGAACTTGCTAGCGATACTGAGTTAGGGGAGACCGTCACAATAACTAGTGTTGCCCGAGATGGCACAAACGTAGTCATAAGTTGGTCAGGTGGTACTACAGGAGATTACGACACTGCAGATAATGCTACTTTACAGAACCTACAATCTTTCACTAATGGTAAGAGACGAGGAGTAACTCGCAGGGCTGTTGAGACTATGATTCTCCGCATGCAGGATAAGATAGATAATCTATGTAATAACTCATGGAGGCCAATGTTACAATCAGCAGAATATCTTAACTTTGATACTTACAAGCCATATAGGCGTAGGTACTACACTGACTATGTTGGTACTGTGCCTTTGATGTTCCGCAATGTCCAGCAGATTCTTAGATTAGAGATATGGCAAGGGCAGGAATATAGAGAAGTTGGGACAGCAGAAGCCCGCTTAGAAATCCTAGACCATAGCGCTTTGACTGCCAATGATTATTTGTTCCTATGCCCAGGGGGTGGCGGAGTGGCTGCTTTACAGGTAGGCTCAACGTCAAATAAATGGAGTGCTGATTTCGATGGTGTCAATGCTGCCCAACAATTGGCCGACCTCATTAACAAAGACCTTAGGCGGAAAAAAGACGCTGTTCTCTTTTCTCCTTCGTTTTCTCTTGAAACCTCTGCTTCGACTAGTGGCAGCACTGTTGCTAATGTGCATCATGAGTTTATGGCTTCTGCTAATGCTGATTACGGAAACTCAAAGTTGAAAGTAACTAGTATGAATCGTGGAGAGGCTGGAGAAAACTCCACTCTTGCCATCACAAATCTTACTGGCATGTCTGCAACAAACCTAACTGATACGGTAGTGACTGTCACTAGTGCACATGCCGGTAATCAAACCATCACCATGGCTGACACCTCTTCATTGGCTCCCTTCGGCATCATTTGTACAGGCACAGGCTCTTCCGTCAAATGCGCTTACTACACAAGTAAAACAGATACCACACTCAGTGGTGTCACTGACCTTGCTAGTAGTGGGCTCTTGGCTTCGGTGTCAAATGGTACTGTTCTCACTCAATACAGATTCAAGATAGACTACTTCGGTAGTGGTACTGGTGACGAGGCTAGGCTTCGTGATTGGTGGGCTGACTATGACCTAGGTATTATCTACTTTAATAATACATACCCCTATTTCCAGTGGAACTCAGTCAAATGTTCCTATGTGTATGGAGAGCGGTACGTCGAAAAGGCGATTGAGGACATCTGTACCAAGATGGTGGCGATGGATTTATTACTCTCTGATGACCGAAGTGTGCTCATGCCCGAAGGAACCACTAACATAGACCTTGGTGCGAAGTACCAGTTATTCAAGACACAAGTCGCTGAGACTCTACCACGATATATGGAGGTAATGAGCCTTGATTGAGATTCCATCGCTGGCTGACATGGGGGGTGAAGAGATAGTCACTATGTTGAGAGAAGGTAGTATATTCATACCTACATCAGAGTCACGAATCTTCTTCGTAGAGCAAGCACACATAGATGAATGTGATGTTAGCGACGACAACGAGATAATCTCACGGAAAGACAAAAAGGTACTTGAGCCTGGAGATGAGCGTTACGACCGTATCGTCATGCTTGCAAAGAGGCATGCGCGTAACGGCCCATACAAACGCAAGGAATTAGGTGACTAGAATGGCTAAAGAATCAGTAGCAATAATGCAGTCTGTCTTAGATGATAATTGGAACAGAGGAAATACTAACCAAAGAAAGCCTGTGATAATGGATATAACTACCTTAGAGCCAGGTAGAGGTAAGAGGTTTGACCTTAACAGGAGTGATGGTGTATTCCTCTACGAAACAGCCCATAATGAGGAGCAACCTGAGGTGTTTTACGACTTCGTGCACACTCGTATCAACATCACAGTGGATGCCCGTACCGTGAGAGGTAGAGACCAATTAATGAAGATGGAAGATGAGATACGCCGTATCGTTCACTCGAAGAGAAAAGGGGACGCAATTAACTTCGACAGGATGCTATTCAAAACGAGGACAGATTTGTCAGATAGGAGCAAACATCTGCACAGAATGACCTTCCAAGTAGAAATAGTTATCTTTAGTGAACTAATCGCATAGGGTGATACAGGATGCCATCGACAGTGTATAAGGGTGATTTGGCCGAGGTCACTCTCGGTCACGAGACAGGAATAGTGCTAAGCAAAGGAGCGTTTGGGGGACTGACTTGGTCCGCTACCACAGGCGCTGGAGGGTCCGGCAATGATAGTACGGACACTACAAGAATTAGTTTCAGTGGTTCGTCCGCTGGCTTCTTCGATTCAGACGGCTATCTCAAATATCCAGTAGGTGCTTTAGCAGGTTGTCGGTTGCGTATCAAGTCAGCAAACACCACTTGGAAAGACTACGACTACAACCAAGGCTCTCTCTTCACCATAGTATCAAACGGCATAGGTGCTGATGGGGTTATTGACGCCGCTTCTTTGAAGGAGATAGTCATCACTCCCGCCATCACTGGGGCGTCATCATTGGCTGCAGGTTCCGGTGACGAACTTTACATTGAGGCATTAGGTACTCCCACCATAGACCCGAGCATGAAATCACACGCTCAAGCAAAGAGCAGTGACGAGAGGGTGCTAGCAGACCAATTCGTAGGACTGGCAGCCACTATCTCACTACCTGAGACCAAAGTAGAGATACTACGCTCACATGTAGTCGGCATTGGCAGACAAGTAGTCGTGCAGGAACCACAGTCGATAAGCAACGAGGGTGGCTCTCTCGAGACTATGATGCACAGTGCACGTTGGCTCTATTACGCTCTAGGTAACGAGGCTGTAGCAGACCCTGGTACAGCAATAGAAGGTACTCTAGGGACAACAGCCAACGCGATAGGTATGGGAGATTCCTACATTGGATTTGCCAATGGTATAAGCGATATAGCCAATGTAGCAGTTGGTGATTACGTAGTAGTAGTAGACACGGCCGAGACACTCACCCCCTATGCTCAAGAACCTGCTACACGCACAAAGTGGACTGGGGCACAGACTCAATTCCACTCTAGTGAGAGAAACGAGATAAGAAGAGTCATTGCAGTTGATAACACTACAGACTTCAAGAGAATATACGTCGACGACCCTTTCTGCTTCGACCACGCTAACGGTAAGGTAGTCAAGTATCTAGCGTGTGACGATAGTGATTCTAACGGCAGCCCTGACTTCGTTACTACTGATGCTGGTTTCGGTACTATCACCAACAGACAATCAAGAGCCATGTGGAGCATGTGGCATCAGCCATCATTCTCGATAGAGACCAGTATAAGAAACAGGAACGTAGGCTCATCCACCACAGACGAATTAGATAGCAGCGTAAACGGTTTACATCTTCCAGGCAACGCTTCCGACTCAAAACAACTCACTAGGCTATACAAGGGTTGCAAAATCAAGTCTTGGGAGATGACGGCTGATGCTGACGCAGAGGTCAAAATGAAAGTAGACTTCGACGCTCTCATGTGTTACACTGATACTGGTCGACTGGAGGATAGTAACGCTGGTGACCGATACACAGCACACAGAATGTTCGAGAACATCGGTAACGGCCCTAAAGAAAGGAAGATTGCTGGTATTGCCCCTAACACTGAGAAGCCATTCTTCTTCTATAATGGTACAATCACAGCCTTCGGCTCAAATCTAGCACAGGTCACCAAGTTCATGGTGAGCGGTAACAACAACATCGCTACTCACAGAGTCATAGGAACTAACCCAAACATAGAACCAAGGAATAGCAGTGGCGCTTCATTAGAACAGATACCTTTCGCAGGTAGTAGAAACCCCACACTCAGCGTCGAAGGCGCTGTAGAGTACGAGTGTGATATGGAGATACTGGTTAGTGACCCATTACTATGGCACGAGTTCCGAACTAATAGGGCTAAAGGCTACAGTGAGCCTATCACACTCCATCTAGTCAAAGGAGGGGCAGGGCCTAACAGAGAAGAGGTCAGAGTCATCATAGATGATTACATCATCGCTGAGGCACCACTGCCTATACCTGAGGATAAGGGTGTTATTAGAAGTGAGTTGAAGATACGCCCACGTCACGTTAAGGTTGTAGCGTACGATGCACTATTACACAGTTGAGGAATAAAGATGGGAAGATGGAGTTTACACCCTGGATGGGACGTTGATAAGAATGTTGCAGAGACTATTGTTGAAGAAATTATTGAGGAAGTTATACCTGAGAACGAAGAAGTGATTGATTTCAATCCTGAGGCTGCCGCAACTGACGGCAACCCATTCCCTGAGGAGTTAGCAACTGCTGACACCACTAATTACGAGTCGATGACTGTAGTTCAACTGCGTGCTATATTAGAAGAGCGTGCATTGACAGTCAGAGGTACTAAGGCGGAACTCATCGCCCGCCTAGAAGCAGATGATGCAGGCCCCTCTGACGAGGCTCCTGACGAGTCTGTAGAGACCCCCTCGGAAGAGGCAGTCTTAAGCGAAGAGAATGCCCTGGAGGGCGAAGTAAGTGAGTCAGGAGAACAACAAGAAAGTAATTGAAGATGTAAACACCCTACTGGTTAGTAATACCAGCAAAGAACGCCATGTCGCAGTAGGCGACGACAGCATCATCAAGGTGTGGGTAAAGGACCTCACATTCTTAGAGATGCAAGAAGCAGTCAGAGAAGTAGTCAACATAAACCCGAACAGTGGTGGTGTTGAGATTGACCTCGCTGGCTACTGGAAGTACATGCTCTACAAGTGTATAGAGCGTACCGAACCCGAAATGTCGAAAGCACAGATGCTGGCATTACAACCGGACATACTCAGCCGAATCACATCATATCTACCACAGCCACAGGACTTGGTGGCAGGCCCTTTGGAAGATGGGCTGGAAGGATAAGCACAATAGGCGATTTTCTCAAAGGTAAAGACAAAAGTGATATGGGGATGAATATCGACTCAGCGATATATTTCGTCATGAGACATTACTCCCTAAGTCTACGAGAAATAGATTCTCTCAGCCCCGAAGAGTTCGAGACGATGTTCTGTTGGGCGGCAGCCGTTACAGAGTATGAGGGCGAGCAACAGCGGAAGCAGACCGAATCTTCTAATTCTAAGGCACCCGTCGCCGGTACAAGTATGGGCACACCCATGCCGTTTAGTAAGGAGAGTTGGTGATGTCAAAGCAGATTGAGGATGCCCGTTTCGCATTCGAGGGTCTAGGTAGACAAGTCGACCAAGTACATAGAGCGACACTCAAATTACAGAATGCATTTTACGCTACCCACATTGGTGGTGCGTTATTACTAGCGGGAAGTATGACTAAACTCGCCAAAGCAAGTGCTGGGTTATACAAAGACAAAGCAAATATTATTGAGGCCCAAGAGAATCTTACTGTTACGAGTGGTTTATTGAGTCAGACTATTCTCGCTAACAACATAGTCTTAGAAAAAGCCGGACAACTTTTCCAATACCTAAACGATAAGAAGACTGACTCCAACAAGCATTCAATGTCCCTAGCAATGCGTTTTGTCACTCTAGGGGCTACTCTATGGACTATAATTAGTCTCGTGGGTGCATTTACTCTTGCTATAGGTTTGCTCAGTTTGGCGACGCAAGGCGCTGAGTCACCAGTAGTAGCAATGGCAGACGGGGTATTCCTATTAGAGACTGCTATCAATGGTTTGGTGTTCGCCATGTCTGGTGAAGGAGAAGGTGGTATTTTCAGTGGTATAATCGGTACTGGTGCATTGGCTTTAGTGGTGCTTGGCCTGTTCGGTTCAACATTGGCGATAATCACTATCGCTCTAGGTTTAGCAGGTACTGCATTCCACGCTGTGGAGCAAGCCACTGGTAGTTTCCATGGGGGAATGATGGCAGCCATTGCTGTCGTTTCTGCTTTCGTTGCCGGTGCCATGCTAAAGTTTGCAGCCTTGGCTCCCTTCTTCTCTTTCATTAGTGTGTCTATCATTGGTAACATCAACGCTATCGCAGCAAGAGTCGGACTCGTCATGGCTAGGGGGCAGGTAATAGCCACAGCAACAAGGGCTGGTTTCATTGCTGGTTTTGCTTTGATTGCCGCAGGTCTATACGGACTTGTTGCATACGCTAGTGGTGCTATGGGGACTGTGGAAGCCATCATTGTCGGTGTTTTCTCTGCAATCGCTCTTGGTATAGGACTCTTCTTAATCGGAGTTGCAGCCATCCCTGCTGCTATCATAGCAGCAATCGCTTTCATTCTTGCCAGTGTTTACAGATTTTGGCCTGAGATAAAGGAGGGTGTTTCTGACTTTATTTCGTGGGTAATGGAAAAAGGTAGTGATTTCCTTTCTTGGATAATGACTGGCGGTAGTGATTTGTGGAATTGGTTTACAGGTGGTCTTTCTGACCTTGTTTCGTGGGCAAAGGAAAAAACGGGAGATATGGCGGCATGGTTATCGAAAACTGGTTCTGACATTGCAGACTTCTTTTTGGGTATACCTGGCAATATAATAGACGGTATCACTGCTGGGATTGATTTTATCTATCAAAAGTTTGGTGACCTAATGTCATGGCTTGGAGAGCAGAAAGACGCTATAACGGATATGTTCGATATTGACATGCCTAGTATTCCTGGTGGTGGAATGGTCGACACAATCTCCAGTTACAACCCTTTCAGAGCAGAAGGCGGTCCTGTCACAGGCGGACGACCTTACATAGTAGGAGAGAAGGGTCCGGAGTTGTTCGTGCCTGGAAGTTCGGGTGGTATAGTACCTAATAACCAACTAAGTAGTAGCAGTGGCGGCGGTGGCGGACCTGTCACTCTCAACATCAATGTCGCTGGTGTTACTGACAGAACAGACAAGCGTGCACTCGCTCGTGAGATTGGTGACATGTTGACTCAAGAACTACGCAGACAAGGTGGGGCTCCAACGAGAGGTAGATTCTGATGGCCGGCTTAGGGGTTCGTTTGGTGAGGCGTGACAAGCAACTCATCGCTCTAGACTGTACTGACTACATGATACAGATAGACCGTAACGTCAGAACTTTTTCTGTACCTTTCACTGGAGAGAGGTTCGGTGGGGACATCAATCAAGTCATGACATCCATTCGACTCAACTGCGTAATCAGAGATGATGATTGTGCTCAAATGGCTTCGGAACTAACATCCGCTTCTTCTTATATTGATTTCAGTCAGACTGTAGCCAGCCTACAAACCACTGATGACTTCAATGACATCCCAAGTGTTACTCGTGAGAGATTCATGACAGACGATGGTGGTTCTGAGACTAAGACATCTATTGTAGGTTCAGTCATCACTTTCCATGTATTGAACTCCAGTGGTGGAGAGACTCAACTCACTATCACCCTGCAAGACAGTGCTGACAGTGGCACTACCGCTGCTGATATGGGAGTGAGAGTAGACAACATGACTGATAATAAGGGTAGCGAACTGGCCGCTCGACTTAGGGACCGCATCAATAATAACTCTACATTCTCTGCATTGTTAACTGCAACTGTAGAGGAAACTCCTAGAGACACTGACCCCGAAAAGAGCCGTCTAGTATTGACTAATGTCAACAAAGGAGGAGTAGGAGGTATAACACAATCACCTATTTACACAGCCTCCGGAACTACAAAGCAGCCCGACATCTCTCTCTTCTCAGGAGGGGAGGTACAGGATTGCTTCTCTGCAGGTGACAAAGTGCAGAACTTGATAGGCTCTGTCATTAACAACACGGTACTAGGGGCTGTAGGGGGGACAGATATTGGTCTCACTAACGTCCAAAGTAATTTTGATTTGTTGGGCACAACAGATAGTGATTACATAGTTGGCCTGCAACTCCCTTACAATTCGTTCTCAGGCTCTGTTGTTGGTGACACTGCTGTCTCTACTCCTCAATCTTATACCGGCAAGAACTTAATCTACGCCACGGGAATTGGTAATAAGAATAAGGACGCTGCTAGTAACACCCAAGATTCATCAGCAAAGTTCGACCCAAGAAGCAAATACACCGGTATTAGGGGCACGGTCACTTCATTAGAGTTCAAGTACAACGCGGGTGACACTACCTACGATGCCACTCTAACATTCCAGCCATTAGACCTAATAGCGGGGGTCTGAGATGACGGTAATAGGTAAGAAGAGCAATGCGTTCTACTTCAATGGTATTAGTGACTCAATAACTTGTTCCGTCACTGACTTCTCATCTACTGGCATAACCACCAAGGCCGGCGCTGGTGAGGGTCGTTCTTCCAGACCATTACTCGGAAGGAGACATGAAGAAGGCATGACTATCCCACAAACGCTGCGTAACCTAAACCGGTTTGCAGTGGAAGCATGGGTACGGCCTGACTATGGAGGAGTAGTAGCAAGCAAGGATGACCTATTCGTTCTTACTCTAGGCAGTGTCAAAGAACCAGGAAGTGCCTCTTTCACAGTCAGTGCTCAAGACACTAAAGGGAGAAGGGCGACCTATCGGGTAGATAGTGCCACTTCCATAACTGGTGGTGATGGAGGTATACACTTTCCTATCAAAGCACACTCCTCACTTAGCAATGATGACGTAAGCCGTACCAGTGCACCGTTGATACACATTGCTGGAGTATTCACACCTCAGAGAATATCCTTGCTCATCAACGGGGAGACCGTAGCATCTACTGCTATTAACCAAGTAGTCACTTGCAATGTAACAGCCTCTGATTTCATCATAGGTGGCAAGGGTGGTCAATTCAGAGGCTATATCGAAAGCGTGCATTGGAGAAGAGGAGTAGATGCGACGGCAATCAACCTCTTTCCATTTGTGAAGGATGATAGCACTGTGGGGCTGTGGCGCTTCGAGGAAGACATCGACGTTGATGAGACAGTGTATCATATCAAGTCGGGTGTAAGTGCAGGTGCGACTACACTGACATTAGATAGCGCTCAAATACAAACTATGTACCAAACCATGTCGGGAAAGAGTGACACGTTATCAGGCACATACAGCCCGACTTCATTGGGTAAGTACAAGGTAGCGGCTAACACTCACAGTGGTGGAGCGCAGGTCATAGACATAGACCATACTCCTTGGAACCTAATCATCAACCCCACGGGTACTGACATTAAGACAGGCAAGCCCAACAACAAACCACCAGAGAGAGTTAGGATAACTCAACTCAACGCTACTGCCAATAACATAACAGTTAACAGCGTACATCTAGATTTCGAGACCTCTACCGACACTGGTTTGCGTGGTGTATTACACGGGCGTACAGCATTCGATTCCACAAATAACCTAGCCAATGACAGCACTTGTGTGCTTGTCAAGTCTGACATACTCATCGATACAGGCACTGACGATTTCACACAGACACATGGGCTAGGTAGTCAAGGTGTAGACACGACGGGCATAATAGTCCGTGATGAGAGTAATCACGGGTTTCATGGATATCTATACAATCGCCGTATGAGTATAGACAAGAGCGGTAACCCCTTCACAATCTCCAGTGGAAATTGGGGTGTGAAGGACAGATTCCAAGTAGGCCATACTGCACGTCACTGCCTTAATTATGTAGCAGGGCATGAGTATCTGAGAGTGTTCCCTAATGGGAAAGAGATTGTTACTCAAACTATGGACGGCTTAGCCGACATGATTGATGTATCGTTTGACGGGAATAGTATTGGCCTGAGAGAACAAGTAGGTACAAACACTCCTATCTCAGTTTTCAAGTCGGCTGGTCAAACTAGCCCTCATAGTATAGTGACATCAAGCACTGCCAAGCAAGTGATAAGAAACGGGCTGAGCACATTAGACCCTGACAGGGACTCTATCATAGCGATAGGTGGTGCAGGGTTTGATGTACGCCCGTTCCTATTGAAAGGATATCCGATAGATGGCGTCACTCAAACAGATGACGTGTACAATTTGCACCTCACTCCCGAGACAGAATCCCGAGTAGCAGTGTTAGAAACCGGAGATGCTGATTTCCCGTTAGTCGAGATTCACTACAACGCCATCGACTTGACTGGTGATACTATGGGTACATCAGGTCCATGTCTGCTAGTACAGAAGACTGTACCTGCTGGAGGGACACTCATCAATAGTAAGAGAGTCGCTGCCACGATAGCATCTGCTATATCTGGTGGTAAGAAACTCCAAGCGCCTGGTGGACTGTTGACGTTTTCTGTCAGTGCTATGGGTGGAATGCCTGGCGAGATGTCCAACTACTCACTAGTGGGTGACAACACTGGCGGTACCCTATTCGAGATTGAGTTAGATAAGAGCATGATTCCATCTAACTACACTCCTCGTTTGGCTACTGATGACCCTCAGTCTCCTCCTGTGGGAATACCATCTACTCACTCTCACGACAGTACTCACTCCTCAGTCTATCACAAGATGATAATGAGACCTAACACATCAATAGGTAAAACCCTCATAGACACAGATGATGAGTTTGCTTTGGCTCCTACTAGTGGCAATCAAGGTTCAGCCAATCTAGTCAATCGTGTCTTTGAGGTCTTCGATATAATCACTAACTATCAAGAAGGTCCATTCATTGTCATTGTGGTACAACCATCTAACAGGGCACGCTCCCTATCTCTGTTGAAAACCATAGACACCCCCAACGACCCACTGCTACTTTCTACTGAGTACCTCATCACAAGAGGACGAATCACATCTTTCAAAGAGACAAAATCTGAATCCGGCTCAAGTCTTTCGATGATGGGTAGAGGTCTCATGGATGATGTCGCTTCCATGGAGGCTAATTTTAGTGGTGAAGGTGCACCAGATTCTACTATAGTCAAAGAGGTGTCACCTGACGCCCCTGTCGTAAGCGTCACTCTAGGTGGACCAGGACAAGGGGCTGTTCTCACACAGCCTACATGGGACAAGAGCGTATTGAGTAGGATGGGCTGGTCCTCTAGGAGAGACGGTGGGGCGAGAGTCGGGGTCATAGACAACTCCAGCAACTACTACGTGGAGATAATCAATCTTAACAACAATACTGGCTTAGCAAACAACTCCGACTCAATTGATGTTGGTGCTAACTTCGGCCCTAGAGGCAGATTCTATCTCCCAAGCGGGGCTAATTTTGAGTATTACAAACTATCTGTTAGGAAGTTATACTTTCACTCAGGTACAGGCCATGTGGGAACAGGGCGTTTCAAAGACTCTAACGGGATAGATTTGGACAGTTTTGCTGCATGGCAGTCAGCCACTGGTTTGGCTGTGGGGGACGTTGTGGTAATAGATGACAAGTTCGACGAGGACAGTATAGTACCTGACGGCACCACCATCAATGACAGGTTGTTCCAAACACTGAACAGTGTATCACATGACTATCAACTAGGTACTCAATATGCAAGCACTAGGGCAATGGTAGAGATACCTATATTCTCCAACCAATTCTTCAACGACCCAAGCAAAGGCACATTCCCCTCCCCAGGGAATAGTATGAAACTACACATTGACGCTACAATGACTGCACATACATGGGCCCCTAACCCAGTAGGTAGGAGGCCGGAAGACTTCTACCCACCTGACAGAGATGTAGAAGGGCCATATCATAAGCGACTCCAAGACGGAGACAACGCTGTATCTATTCGTATCAATAAGATAGATGCTGCTATGCAAGGGACAGGCAGTATAGTATCAAACGGGTCTATGCCCAGTAATGCTTGGCCTGTCGACGATGCAGCAAATGTGGGCTATACTATAACAGACGCTCGTGGTACAAGTAAGACTTACCTAGTAAACCTCACTGGTACCACTGGTACTGTAGACGGTAATGGTAATGTAATTATTGGGAACACCCAAGGCACTATCAATACACTCGCTTCTGATTGGTACACTAATTTTAACAAGAACCTCAAAGCCGCAATAGAATCTACTAACGGTCACAACGGAACTATAGTTGTAGAAGATTTCGTCAGTGGTGCCATATTGAATCTCAGAGAGACAGTCTATGGGAACAAGAGTGACGATGGTACTATAGTGGCCTTGTCTGGATGGGACAACAACAACCTACCTACTATAACACAAATCAGCCGTGCCGGTTACGTGCGTATCTATGCAGAGGATTTAGTCAACAGGATACCTAGTGACACCACACTAGATGTCACTGGCACTGAAAGAAAAGTGAAGGGGATGAGGAGCATACCCATGCTTCGTAGAGTGTTTACCCCTGATGGTGAATGGGGCTTGATACAGTCTGTCACAGACGCTACTGTTGATTACTTACAAGTGCAAGAGAGCAGTGGAGGCTTCTTAGATAGTATAAAGACGGGCAGCACTATCTCATTACTACCTTTCTTAGATTTCAATGGTACTCCAATCAGAGATGACCCTCATGGATTGAGTAGTGCTAACGAGTTCCGTAGACCTTTCTACTATGATAGGGCTAATGTTCAGACCCAAGGTGGGAATATTGACTACGGTCTACGTCAGTACGTCAGTGCTGTTGAGTTCAAAGCAGGTCCGGAGGCCAATCCGCACGCTAAGAGGATAGAGAATAAGACTGCTGACATCTACATATCCAGTTCTGCAGGTGGTGCTGTTTGGAATATAAACAGTGATACAATCCCTATAGTCAAGTCAAACACTACCTTCACTGCTATCAATACCCGCACTGGAGGGGCTGTTACTTTCACTCATAATACGGTATCAGGTAATACCATCACAGTGACCAGTGGTACGGTAGCGGTAGGAGATGATTTATCTATCAATGGGAACAGTACAAACTCTACCCATCAACTCAACAAGACTTGGAACTATCCTTACGCACAAGGTGGTCTGCGTTCCGGTGATACTGTTTGGATGAACATGCACTATACTAACCCGCACGCAATTGATGGGCTGTTCTGCAAGTCACGTGGGGTCTTCAATCAATATGAGGTATGGAATGGTTTCAATGGTGGAGAAGGAGAGTTGAGCACAGAAGCCAACACCACTATCCCACTCGAGAACTTCTTGATAGGTAACACCTGTAGAGAGACAGCGAAAAACTTCGTGCAACATGTCAACCAGACAGTGTCTTTGAATTGGCAACAACTTGGTAATCCAGCAAACACAGCACCTGTTGTTGCATATCTAGACCCTTACTTAGACACCGATGAACATGCTCGAGTGCTACTGTATGATGTGGCTCATGATAAGGAGTTCATTGCTTTCCATGATTTGTTCATGCAAGTTCAGACATCTCAAGGCACACCCACAGTAAACGGTTTAGATGTCGCTGCTGGTTTTAGGAGTCAGATAAACACAAGCAATCGTTCTGACTTCATAGAGAGTGCTTACGCACATCGTTCCTACTATCTAATGAATCCATCAGACAGCGAATCAATCGATAGAGATTCTGTACATGACCATTACGTTGATTCAGGTGCGTCTACAATAGACGGTGCTACCGGACGTTTGGTCGAAGCCACAGTGTCTGTCTCCCACGCAGAAGCGAGACATGAGGAAACCACCAAAGAGAGTGCCTCTGACTATTCGTACAACAGTACATTTTTCGACACGCCTGATGGCACGAGAGCGATACCCGCCTTCCTCTGCCTGCGTGGCATAAGAGCCACATCACATGACCTTTCAAGCCACGCAGAGGACAGGTTGCAACATCTACCTCATTGGAGAGACATGGATTTCGTGAGGAGACAGACCATTGATTTCGGGGATGTCGCAATAGCAGACGGGGTGTCTGATATAGAAAGTGCGGCAACCGAGATTATCCGGAGAATTAACCAAAATGCCGCATTACAAGCAACTAGTAACGGTGGGTCAGCCCACGACCCTGCAGCGTTTTGGGACACTATATCAGCAGCAACACAAGACAGAGGCACACACATGGGCTATGTACGTGCACATCTAGGTCGAGCGGTCAAAGACATAGACGGAAATGAAGGGTTCAGCATCGTCATACACTCTACTGTACCAGGCGCTTCGGGTCGTAACTTCTGTACTTGGCTCGATAATAGTACAGGTCAAGTTCCTTACAGACCGGAGTACTTGATAGGGCATGGGGGAAGATTCCGTAACAGTTGGTGCTTACCTCCTGAGGGCGAGGACGAAAACATGCACCCAGCACCAATGCCAATCAATAAGAACGGGAGACCTTTTGCTCCTATTACTACACTTAGACAATTAGTGCCTATTGATGAGGCAGATAGAGATTTGGTCAGTAACCTACACTTTGGGTATGGCTCATCTGTAGAGAGTACAGGGAGAGACGGCAATGATGAGATGGTTATAGGTAGAGCCGCCAACACTGTATATGACGAATCCTTTGAGTCTCAAGGAGATAGCAGTACTCTAGTTGAAGGTCTAAGGACAGGCACGCGAGCACAGGCTCGTATTAACTTCGGTGGGCTGGTAGCAAGCGGTGTGCCTGGATGGGCACCGGATGCTGGTAGGTGGGGGTTCGGTGAGGACGGTAAGGCTAGCCGATTAGATAAGATATACAAACCAACAGGGCCGTCTTCGTACACAGCACATGTACCTAGTGCAGATAGGAATGATGTCAGTGACCGTGAAATATACGGTTTCAGATTCACTGACCACCGAGATGTAGACCACACTATTAGGCTATTATATCGCCAAGAGGGTCAGGCCTTTGCTGGTAAAGAAACCCAACTTCCTTCTACTTTGGAGAACGAGATAGTCATACGCTTTGATGACAGGGACGTATCACAAGGCGGTTTCACAATCGGTAAGAACATGCAGGGTAGTGTGCACCCTGACCGTTCTGACTTCCCTGCTCAATCATGGAGAGGGAATGAGTGGAAAGGGGTCAAGTCTCCAGCCAACGGCTATGCAGTCTCCACACAAAAAGCCGGTTCGACCCTTACTTTACACACAATACACACACACCACCCTTCCTACGTGGATGCTAGTAACGGCGGTGGAGCAATAGATACTCTCGGATTCCTCGGATTCCCTAACAGTGGTTTGCTAATCTATACTGATGTTGGTAACACTACTACAGTGGTTCATTACACTTCTCGAACTCATAACGATGATGGTGGCCCTCACAAGTTCTATGGGATTACAGGCCCTAATTTCAGTAGTGCCTCTGTTACTCAATGGGCTACCAGCAGTAACACAGGAGTAGAGGGTAGTAGTACAGACCCTGCTATAATCAGCCCGAGTCTCAACTGGACTACCATACTGACCGATGAGGTCATAGCGGCGGCTGTAGAACACGCTATGTCTGTAGACCCCAACGAGAAGTCATATCTAGACATCAGTAACATGTACGCCACTGACGGTACTACGTTCAAGAGTTGGATGGGTGAAAACGCAAAGACTGCAGTATGCGTAACGACCTTCTCAGACAAGAAGGAGGTAACCCCTCTCAAAGACCTGTTCTCTGTCACAAGAAGGAAAGACCTAGGCCTGTTGGCGTCTTGTCTAGATAATAGCACTGCAGGTACGTCTCAATTGACATTGGCTGAGATTGAAGCAGGTAAGCAAGACGCTGTCGGCTATCTACCATTCAACATACTAGACATACGAACCAAGGCTAGAGGACCCAACGTCAACACTGCCACTCCGTCACTAATTAATAGTGCTAATCAAGCGGTAGATACAACAGAATGGAAGAGTCACTTAACAGGGGACAAATACATGGCATGGCCTGGTGACCACATATTGCCCTGTATAGAAACTCACGTTGTCAGAATTAGTGGTTCTACTATATCATCTACCACACATCCTAATGCTAGACACTCGAAGAAGTTACCCGTGCTATTACAGAGGCACAATAATGTAGGTACAGGATTGTCTGGTATATTATTAGGCGGTCCCATACTTACCCACCGTCAACAAGAGAACTCTTACGCCTCTTACTTAGAAGAGAAAGCCATGTACATAGATGAGAATAACTTTGCCCGAGGCTTCTTCGAGTACAATAGCATTCTAGGTGCATTTTTCACATTCGACATAGGTGAGATAGACTCTAGCGGTCTGTCATCGTTCTCAGTCCCTAGTGACCCTTCATTCCTATACAGTCAATTCAAACCGGAGTTTGCTGGCCATCGCCTATCCGGTAACGTATATGGTGAACCACTGACATATTTCCGTGGTGGTCAGTCGAGCCCTGACCATAGTATACCGCTCTACTTCGGTGGTGGTTTCAGTGGTTTGGTGATGGACATCAATGATGGCACACAGAATGACTACACAGAGTTCTACTCACATCCGTACGCTGCAGGTCCTACGGGATGCACAGGACTGCAGAACATAGGAGAGAACATGGGCGCTCATGCCATACTAGATACTACTGCCATGCTAGCCATGTTCCCAGGCACTGCATTACTCAATCAACATAGAGGTGAGAACACGCCTCCGTTCATGAACTCTGATGCGGTGTTAGCACCCGACCTAAAAGTAGGGACATCTACTCAGACTCTTGGTATCTCCAGTAGTAATAAGGATGCCATTTACGAGGATAGTAACTCTACTGACGATGCTGTCCCCCTTACTCATCCTACACCTGTAGTTCTTCGTTTCGCTCACCCCTACTCACGTTACACTGATGCTGTCAATGAGGTAGCGTATGTTGTATTTGGTCCTGGTCAATCTGTACCTAAACACTTCAATCAATACACAGGAGCAGGAACTGTCGAGCCATCTGCTAGTCAAACTATAGCCAACAAAGTTACTCATGTCCAAAGAGACAGCGCTAATACGTATTTCTCTTCAGGTACCGAGCCTGGCTTTTTACTCCCCAATGAAATAGGCAGAAGTCACAAGGCAAGGGCTAGTATTCGTAGATATATGCCACCCACCCTCGCTTATCAAAAGGCTAATACATACCCTTATTCTATCATGAGGAATTGGGAGCCTGCGTACGGCTCTCCTAATGCTAATTACAACCAAGGAGACTCAGAAGATGCCTACCTAATCACTAATCATTTCGGGGACAGTAATAATAGCGCAGGTCCCTCAAACGCCCACCCCTTTAGTTTTGGAGCCACTCATCACTCACGTTGGCACATGGATGGAGGATACCCTGCTGGTGGCAATTGGTTTGACTATGCAGTACGTAAGAATCCACCCCACCCTACCACATCACAGGGTACCAAACATCTACCAAACACACAAACTCACTCATTAGACGGCAAAACCATCACCCTTGGTTTACAAGCGAGTATGTTCAGAGTCGGTTATGTCGCTCTGACTACATATGACTCTACACTATCTGAGACGACACCACCTAATGATGTGTTCATAATCGACGCTACTAGAGTACAGAACTCAGAAGAGTTGGGTGCTGTTATATCTGCCGCAATCAATTCATACCCTGGGGAGGGCAATCTGAAAGCCATAGGTGGTACGTTCCTCCCTTCATTCCAAGATGCCGTTAGGCAAGACAGATACTCTTGGGTAGACCTAGGAGATATGCAAAGTTACACATCGAACCAAGTTAAACCAGTTAACTCACCACCACCAAGCCTCCCGTCTGCTGGTTGGTTGAGACTGTGGAGAAGGGCTGGTAGTGCAGATGGTAGTAATGCTGAATCTTTCTATGGTTATTACTCTTCTTTCACTGCAAGTTCTGGAGGAGCAGCAATCACCGCTTTGTCGGTAAACTCCGGCGGAAGTGGCTATACGGACGGCTCTGCACTGTCTTTCTCGGGCGGTGGCGGGTCAAGTGCAGCCGGTACAATAGGAGTGACTTTTTCAGTAGCCAGCCTAGCCAATAGCGGGGGTGCTGGTGCGTATTCTTCTACGCAGATTAACGGTAACCTAATCTTTTCCGGTGGTGGAGGGTCAAGCGCTGCAGGTACTTGGGCTACATCTAATGACGGAGCACCAATATCTAGTGTCACTATCAATAATGCAGGAGATGGTTATACAGACGGTGCATCTCTCAGCATTTCCGGTGGTGGAGGGTCAAGCGCTGCAGGTACAATACAAGTAACGGCGAAATCATTAGACAGTCTATCCTCTAGTGGTGGCTCAGAAGCGTACACCGGTAACCAGTCTACAGGTTCACTCTCTTTCAGTGGCGGTGGTGGTTCGGGCGCTGCTGGCACATACACCACGACTAGTAATGGCAGGCCAGTCGCTAGTATCTCAGTCGATAACTCTGGTAGTGGCTACACGTCAGTACCTACAGTTACAGTCGCTGCCCCTCAAATCAGTGGCACCACAGCCCAAGCCACTGCTGTGTTAGCAAAGACAGTGGCGAGTATTTCGGTAGGTAATAATGGAGGAGCAGGAGACCTCACTGCAAGTTCCGGCACTCTCACTTTCTTAGGGGGTGGTGGTTCCGGTGCTGCTGGTACTTGGGCTGCGACAGGTGCTGGGGCTTCGGTCTCTACAACTACTTTTACTGATGATAGTAGCACTCCTGTTAACGCCACTACACATGGGCAATCAGGTTCTGTGACAGTGGCTCAACAAGGAGGTGGTAGTAATTACGCTGCTACTTGGTATGCTGGTTTCCCTCTCAAAACTATCAATCCATTCAAATGGTTGGATGTATCAAGTAATTATGTCTCAGCATTCCTGCAACATGCTAGTAATACTTCTTTGGCATCAGAAGGTAGTTACAATTGGTCTGTGACTGCTAGTGCTGGCAGTCTTGGTTTAACACATGAAACTGCTGCGGTTGGGACATTCACTGTAAATAATGCAGGTGAAATAACTAATCAAACAGTATCTAATGCAGGTCAAGGATTCATGGCTGACCATGGTAACGACACTACTGATGAATATACTATTGTGATTACAGATGCTGGGCTAAATCTGTATACTGTAGTGTATGATAGCGGGAGTGGTAATTATTCTTCGGCGCTAACACAACCTACTATCAATACTACTGGCACAGTAGGAAAAGTCAGAAAGATTGTAGTTACTAATGGAGGTAGTAATTATCCATCAGGCTTCCCTACGGTGTCTGATTTCTTTAATTGCGACAATGTATCAATGACTTTGGGGACACACACGGCATTTACTTTATCTAGTACTTCTATAACAAACAATGGCGCTGGATATACTTCCGCACCATCTGTCACTATCAATAATGCAGGGTTCAGTGGTAGCCTAACAGCCAATCTCTCAACTACGGGAGTAATAAAACAGATTAGTGTCACAACAGCAGGTCTTGGTTACACTACCGCCCCCACTGTATCAATTACTGGGGGTGGAGGAGATGGGGCAGACGCTTCATCTTCACTAGGTAGTGAAGTTCGTAGTCTATCTGGAGTCACACTAACCAATGCTGGTAGTGGTTATACGTCAGCGCCCACTGTCAGTACCGGAGTGACTGACGGAGGGACAATCACTGCCACACTATCTAACACTGGGCCGGTAAGTGGTGTTACTCTGTCTAACAATGGTAGTGGCTACACCAGCACACCCACAATGACAGTGGGCGGTGGCAGTAATCTGTCACTAACTCCTGTGTTAGGCACTGCAACACGTAGTCTATCTTCGGTGAACATCACTAACGCTGGCCAAGGGTACTCAAGCGCTCCTACTGTCTCTACTGGAGTCAGTGGTGGCGGGACAGTTACTGCCACACTTGCCAATACTGGCTCAATAACGAGCGTGACACTCAGTAACGGAGGCAGTGGTTACACATCAGCACCTACCATCACTATAGGTGGCGGAGGTAGCGGTGGTAGTATAGGGGCGACGCTCAATGCTACTGGCTTTTTCACATTGGCGGCTAACGCCCGAAGCAACACCAGTAAATTAGAGAGTCCTACTATAGCAGCAGGTTCATCATCTGATTTTGCCTCTCTCTCCGATACGTACAAAGTGCTAGTGTGGACTAAGGCTGGCAACCTAAGGTGGAGTAATGGTGCACCGGAGACGTTACACAATAGTACACCATCCGATGACACTAACAGTATATATGACCAGTTAGCAGCAACACAAGTACACTTCTCCGGCTTGGTAGATGCAATAGACCGCACTCGACCTATTGGTGCAGTAGGGTGGCACGGTGAAAGATACTCAATGCTGAACAGTTTAGTAGTGCCAGGCACTAGTGGTATAGCGTCAGGTCTTGGGGCATGGCATGCGTCACTAGGCACTAACCCATATGGTAGCGGGATGTCATGCCATGCACGGAACGGTTACCCGTTCGTCACAGTGGATGACACGTCATACACTCCCACTCCAAACTCTACATCGTCAGGTGTTCACCCACGCCACTACGTGATAATATCAAATGAAGCAGAACTACCTATCATTGCTAGGGCTGACCGAGATGGGTTAGTGCTGGCTGGAGACATGCTCGACAAGAAATGGAACAACGGGCCTGGCGGTACGGTAAAGGTGTCTCACTCAGCAAGACATAACAATGACCGCTTCGTATCTTATGCTCATGGCGGTCCTCACATAGACGCCCAGTTTGCCGGCGCTTTCAGTATACCATCCTCCGGTGATGGAGAATGGGCGAGTGATGCTGCGACCACAGCAGAGATGGCTCCCATGGAAACATGCATTTTCCCGACAGGTGACCTGTTTTTCGATAAAGTGGAAAATCCAGGCTTGCCACATTACCCTAACGAGACACCGCTACAGCATATCTCATCAGATACTACTAGGACACTCGAGCAAATCTATGATGCACCATTCAGTTACTGGGGTACGTACTCCTCTGCTCGCAACTTCCTCTCTCAACATATTGTATGGAAGAGGATGGATGGAGGTAACTTGTGTATGCCTTCACCTAATGCTCGGGGCTTGGGTGCCATGCCTTGGACGTGGCGTAAGATAGGTTCCTCTCATGTCAAGTTCGGAGAGACCATCTACGGCAATAATCGCTTCTCATTTGAAAGCACTAACAGTGCTATGTTCCCTGTCGTTCAAGCGCAAGAGTTGATGCAGCCACACCTAGCCGAACAGTTCTCTTCCAACGTAAAGAACGCTCTCATTATTCCTAACGAGGAAATACAATTTCAAGCCATCACTGTGATAGACGATGCAGGCCAAGAGCATACAGTAGAAGGAGGCTCTCCTTTAGGAACTATCATCCGTGATTTCCAACGAGTGTCTGATAGAGATATCAAAGGTCCTCCGTTAGCAGGCTCCGGTGAAGAACCCGTACTACGAATCAATCTACCTCACCCTGATACCATTCCAGGTAATTTGGTGGTGCGTAGTGGCTTCGATAAGGTGCAGGCATACCAACATGAAAGTATGGGTACAGGGGGCCTCCAACGGCCTAATTTACCTGACCCTATAATCAAGAGTAACTTCAACAGTATGAATACTACATCCGATACTGCACCATTCTACGAGAATGAAGGATACGAGAGAGTAGATACAAGAGCCTCTGATTATCCTTTCAGCAGAGAAGGAGACCTAAACAATGAATCTATACTAGAGACATCTTACGAGCCTCACGACAGAGGTATCTATTTCCACTTGACCAAGAAGTCATTCTCTTACACACAGAGGGAGCCTGTGGGATACAGCAGTAACACACTCACACACAACCCGCTTACTTTTGTGTCCGCTGTCGGGACTACAGTAACAGTCAACACCACTGTGAACGTGGATATATGGAGAGCAGAGCAATTACCTGACGGCCGCTCATTCTTCACTGTCAATGGCCACATAGTGTCCTTCACTGGAGTCAGTGGTTTGACGTTCACTGGGTGCAAGTACAGCGCAGGGTTCTCAGCATCATCCGGCGACACTCTGAAACCTTCGTTCTTTGTACCCTCAGGTACTACTCGTCATTTCGCATCACGGCGGTTGAGAGACCACTCAGAAGTCAGTGGTGAAAGTCCAGACAAGAAGCCGATTGATTGGATGGGCATTGCGACGAATGCCAGCCCAGCAACTGCCATTAGAAACGACAGGTTGACGCCAATGCCCTTACCTCGGATGGGGCATCACTATGTAACGCCTACCATGGCTATGATGCCAGGCCACCTTGCACATCCATTGTATCAGAGGCTGTACGATTTGAATAGGGCGTACAAGAAAGCCACTACTAGTATAGAGAAGGAACTAGGTTATGCTGACGTCGCTAACAGTCTCGCTGGCGGCTCTAATTCCGATGGACTATTGATAGGAAAAGATGGTATAGGCACTAACGCCCTACTTTGGTTCTCATCTACATCGGCACCACATCCACCATCTGATATCCATGGTAGTGGATTCACACTGATGACAGAGACTAAGATGAAGTATGACGGTTACGGTATACTGTCGACAGCCACTGAGAATGCAGCAGGTGGTCATCGCCTCGCTCTAGAAGCAGGCACTAACTATCGTACACATTGGAACTTCCCTGACCCTATGGAAACTGGAGCCTACCAAATTATCATCCAACCTAACCTGTACTCACAGCAGTTGATGGGCTTTAGTGAAAACTACGACTTTGGTTCAGATAGTGGTACCAAGTACCCTCTCCTCACTGACCAACAAGTAGCAACAGTAGTAGCATTACAGTGGAATGGGTCTGACTATGACTTCATATTAGCAGAGGCGATACAAGCAGACGTCAGAGGCTGTGAGGTATATCTCAACGAAGTGATGTTGGACATAGACCCATCACCTAATCAACAATTCACCAACTTGCCACCTTTGGCGTTGTACAACCCTCTAGGTATCAACGAAAACACATCACCCATATGGAGCAGAAAGAGTCTTCCTTACAGGCCAGGTATGTTCCGTATGGCATCTCCAGGCTATACTTTGACTGTGCCTTGGTGGGCTCCTGCGTTAAAGAGTAGCGATTCGCTAGATGCAACCAACGCATATAGGATGGTAGATTGGCATAGACCCGAAGATTACTATCTGTTCAGTCGTAGTGGTTACGGTTCTGTCGGTTCACAGAATGTAATGGATGGTTACCCTTCACACTTCTTGCATCCATATACACACTCCTACATGTCACACGTAGCCAAGACCGAAATAAAGGGGGCAGACTCACGTAACTCTCAATTAATAGTGCTCAACAACTCTCTGTTCCCCGAAATAGGTAACAGGTACATGGGGCACAGGCTTGTGGTGACTGCGACAGATGGGTCACAGCACACGGCTGCATACACACACAGAGGAGTATCGAGTGGTGCTGCGTCTCAAACTACTAACGTGTTCTATGGGGTGACACCATCGGACGCTACCCAGTTTTGGGCAGCAGCAACCGAAGGAGCGATTGTTAAGATAACTGGAGAGCATGGCACGTTAGAGGCTGGAGAGGTTTACACTGACAAGACTGCCAGTGTCCTTGCTAATATCATCGAGGACTTACAAGACGGGACTCGAGATACTCAGACAGGCCACCTACCGGATGCTTACCTTTCCATGTGGCATTACAATCTAGGCAGACCTGTTACTTTCTATTCAGATAGCCGTAACAACATAGGAGATGCTGCTGTTGACAAAAAACCATACAACCACATGCCGGAGCATTTTGAAACTATACGCTATCAAAACTTCACATACGTTGTCAGTGATGGCCCATTCGATTTCAGAGGATTCACTCGTAGCGCAACCAGTGGGCCTGTAGATAATTCAGCCAGTCCTGACACTATATCTACACCGCAGGCTAGAACGTCGTTGAGCCGGAAGCATCACTACGGTGCGTTTTGGCCTGGCGGCTCGCGCTTCGGTGCACAGGCTAGTGACTTGGCCCTGTGGGGCACAGCCGGACCAGGATGGGGTCGTTATTGGGACAATTCTGTCGTCTATCAAGAGAGTGGGACAGCAGGACAGTATGAGGTTAAGACCCGTAGCGCTATCACTGATAGTATAGATTCTGTAACACACCTAAGAAACGCTTCTTTCGGATATCGATTCTGTATACGACAAGCGCCTAATCGACCTAAGTGGGCATTGTGGTCAACTCAGACATTCGATGATAAATACTCCAACAACCACTCCGGTTACCGTTTCGGTGTGTATGTACAGAACGATGCAATGACTACTACCTTTTTCAAATACGCTGGTAATACATTAACTAGTGGCACTACCGCCACTAGTGGTGGTCATATTGGTATGTTAGAGCGTGTGACTAACGCATCTGCTCTTGTTGGCTCAGATTTGAAATTACAACAAGTCAGATACAGTCACGGTCGTAGAATGACTAGACCATTCGGTTGTGCTGTCAGAAATTACATCGGCTATGATGAGGACTCTAATGCGAATGGACCATATCCTGTCGTCCGTGCTCACCAAGGAGACTACTTAGGGAACATAGACAACATAGGCGGTGCTGCACTTCCAACATCATGTCATGGTCCTAAGAGGAGTCTAGCGCCAGCCATCGCGCACTACATGACTGATTGGTGGGGCAACACAACAGGTGAGGAAGTACGTCGTTTCCCTGTCAGAGGATTCGGAGTACGCCCAGCGTGGGACCCTGAAGATGCATATCGTGCTACGGACAGAACCAAGGCAGCACAAACATTCGCAGCCCCCACCGGAAGAGGGTTGTCTAGAGCGAACTTAGACCTGTTCGACCCTGCTACTGCAAAGAGGGTAGGTGATAGAGGAGATGGAAGAGGTGTGAGATGGCCTACTGTATTCAATGAAGATGTACTACAAGACGTAGACATAGATGTGGCGTCTAGTGGTATTATGCTGTCACACTCTACCACAGAGCCCCCTATTGGCACAGGGTACGTACGTGCGAGGAATGATGACTTGCAAATCACTGAAGTACAGAGGGGTATCAGTAGAAGATTAAACGTCGCTGGCGCAGACGGCCTACTCAAGCCGGAAGCCATGGCTGGCGCTAATGTAGAGAAAACCACTAGTGATTTGTTGCCTGCGTCTGAGACACTGCAAGAGCCAATCTCTCGTATCTCTCCCCGTATAGGACTAGATGTGAATACAGTCGGGGAGATAAACGACACTAGTGAGCACGACTATGTCGCTCTAGCCACGGAGGCTCACAGCCTACACACAGACAGAGGGGCAGGTAAGCGTCACATTATGGCTGCTGGTGTAAAGACAGATACTAAAGCAGTAGATGATTACAGGCTTGACTCTCTCAACTTCTCTAACTTCAAGCAGGTCATGAGACTCAACCACACCCACGGCATATGGCCACTAGGTGGTAATCTAATCATGGACCTATCTAACTATATGGAGCCTGTATCAGACTTGGGCTGGGGTAACTCAGATGTGTCAGGAAGCAACCCAGAACACAAAACCAGCAACCCATATCAAACAGCAAGTCATAACTCTAAGTCATATCGCACTAATGACAAAGACAGAAACATTCGTTTGTTGTTAAGACCAGTTAGAGTATTGGACCACAGACATGTCGAAGTATTCAGAGACACGTCGCATGCCTTGTCAGGCACTGCTGGTGGTAGGTACGGTGTCTTTACTATGTCTACCCCTAATGCACGCGCTGCTACAAGTTCCAAGTTCCTTCGTGCTACTAACCCCTCAGATACCAATGCTCCTTACCCCCCTACATACTTCTTCACCTCTTCTAGTTATACCGCCCCTTCTAGTACAGGGCCACGCATACCAGGCAGTGAGAGTAGCACATTCAGCAACAGTCTCAAGCAGACAGTCACTAGAATAATAGTCAGTAATAACACACTGCAGCATATGAGAGGTGACGCGGCCCGTAACAACGACTTCGAGGTTCAGCCTCGGTACACACAATCTTTGTACGCAGGTGACAACCTAAACACAAGCGTGCATGGTAACGAAAGTAGTAGAGATGACAACGAGGTGAATGGTTAATGCCTGGCGCTGCCGCATTCCCCACCCTATTCACAACAAACTCATCCACCAGCAATGTGTCTGGTGGTAAGCACGATGATGTCAAGACCACCATAACATCTCGTGTGTCCAAACCAAAGTTTGTGGACAATGTTGTCTATCATGCGATATACAAGAAGGAGAAGGACAGCACAGGTCGTCAGTATAGTGTGACTAAACCACTAGCGTCTGACTTCCAAGTTACACACGGTAAGAAGTACAGATTTGTAGAGGGGGAGGAGTCTTTGCTTCTTACCCATGCTCCTGCACATGGAGTCAAATCTAACGCCCCTGCTTTCTTCAATTCTGTCCGATTGGAAACCGGAAAAACCCCGCCAAATCTCTTGTTTGCCGGAAAAGAGACTCTCCGACCTTATGATATTACCACTGCAGCAAAGGGTAGTAGAGTGAACCTCAGAAACCTCAAAGGTAAGACTCTCGAACAGTTAGGCTTGCCCGACATCTCTACGGTTCAAGCCGGCCAAATTGTCAATGTGGGTCTCCGCACCACTGATATTGTCATGCAATTTTTCAATAACAAGAAGTATGCTCTGAACTCAATCTCCCTCGGGCATCCGTATAGCGGCAGCAGTATGACGCAGACTACTACATACAAAGGCAATAGTACGATTACTCACTCTACCAAGTTCTTATCTGCTAATTATATCAGCACAACCATACCCGACGCAATACGTGCTGTTGCACGTAATGACTACTACTCGATGGTCACAGACCGCTTCGGTAATTTCATCTATAGCCCAGGTGGTTTTAGGTTGAGAGATGATAGCATAGCAGCAATGATTGCAGGTCAAGTATCACGTAGTGGTATAGCAGATACTGCGAATAGAGTAGTAGTTAGGGGACAGTCTATTGCACTCAATGACAAGAACGAGGTCGTATTAGAAGATACTGAGAGGCAGAAGAGCGAGGGTATGGTAAAGTCACAAACTTATGATGAGAGCACCGCAACATCACTAGCCGCGACTAAGAGAGCCGCCCGACAACTATTACGTTTGAACAGAAAAGCCACAGGGTCTGTAGATATCAAAGACATACCTTTCAAATCACACATAGCGCCAGGAGATGTAGTAACTTATCAAGACCCTCATGGCAAATCTACGAGACAAGCCATAATCGAAACTACTCATCTCTTGTCTGAGTCACGTAGTGATTTCTCTATGATGTCATACGATACGGGCATAGAGAGGGTGTTAGGGGCAGGTGAAAGTCAGCGGGCAGGTAATGCAGAATCGAAAGCATCTTCTGGTAACGTGATAGATGAGAAGAAGCAATTTAGCCTAGGGACTGTGGGATTCAATGTCAGAGGTTTAGTGGAGAGGCGTTACATCAGCAAGAAGAAAGCACGAACATATACTGGAGTGACTGGTATGACAGATACAGGGAACGAGATGCACTCAGGCTTCCTGTTAGGACACAGAGGTTATGATACTGGCAACGCTTCCGCTCGTGGTGCTATAGGTACTGGTCTCACCGTCCGTACCACAGGTAGTCACAGTGGCGGTACGCTCACCGTAACGTCTACCACAGGTTTCCCCACTTCCGGTAATTTAACTATGAGGAAAAGCGCCACTGAGGCTGTACAGGTGGCTTATACAGGCAAGACCAGCACAACCTTCACAGGCGTGACCTTGCGTGCACCTACCGGTGGTAGCATCCCGACAGGCACTTGTGACGTTCATCTGCTACGTCCCAAATCGCATGAGATAGGTACTGTGAAGGGAATAACAACAAGGAGGAGAACATAATGCCAGTGCTCAATTCAATCAAACGCAGACTAGTGGAACATCTAGCCACTCTAGTTAATGAATTGCACATAGGTAGTGATGGCACAGAGGCTACAGCCAATGACGGAGGTGTCCGTTCCCTAGGTTCTATCACACCAACAGTGCGAATCATAGATGATAGCAGTCTGCAAATTGATGGTACATTTGACGCTACTCATATATTTGCGAGCAGTGTGCAAGAAGTGTATCTACAGTACAAGGACCCCAGCACTAACGAGTTCGTGCCCATATACAGGGCAGCGATAGAACCATTCACAAAAAATGCAGGGAGTGAGATATCATTCTCGTTCATATTGGAGTTGGATTAATGGCTAAATCATACATATCTGTCAGGCCAGCCAAGCAGGCACAAGCAAGAGTTAGCCGTCTATCTCAAAAGAATCAAAGAAAGAAGAAGATGCGTAAATATCGTCGGCATGCTAAAATCGGGGTTAGGCGTCCGAAGATGCGTAGACAGATAGGCCTAGCGAGAGTTTCGAGGAGTAGATAAAAATGGTAGATGCACTAGCAGGCCACACAGCAGCGCAGAACACACTTGGGGCAGAGGGTCTGCGTGACGGTGACTCACTCTCTCCCACAACCCTGTCTAACCTATTACAAGGCTTGAGGGGAAATGGTATACTCAGACTACAGGACACTGCTTACGGCTCAACCCGTAACGCAGTGAACACACAGCCAGGCGCAGTGACTAGGGCTTCTGCCCATACACTAACTATCCAAGGAGGATATGCAATACTTGACGGGCAACTGTATGAGTTCGCTGGAGGGCCTGGAGGTACAGCGACTGTAACCATAGGTACTCACGGTACAGGTACAGCCCTAGGTGCTGCTGGTGAACAATCAATGTATGCGATATACGTAGCATCGCAAGGTGGGCAGTCCAAAGTACACGCTGATGGAGGTTCACCTGTACAGACCAATGATGGTCTATATCCACAACTACCATCTCAATACCTAATAGATTATGACACCACAGGCAGTGTAGTTAACGACCAAGTCATAGTTCTCGCTACTGTACGCTGTTCCTACAATACGTCAGGTGGTGGGCACAAGGTAGACATTCAAGAGGTGAATGACAAGAGGACATTCACCAGAGCCAACCCAATATACATGACGCCGCTCAGTGCAGGCAATCTAGTGACTGACGGTAGTGAAGTCTCGCAAGTAGAGAGAGGTAATTTACACGGAGTCAATAGTCCATCTGAACTCAATGCTCTATTCTCCGGCTCTGAATCGGGCTCTTTAGGAGGTGCTACAAATGGTAGTACCCGTATTGATGTGGGTGCCTTGTGGATGTCCACAGGGAAGACAGGGACTAGCCTAGGTTATGGGCCAGGCAATGGTCTCGACCGTGGTTCTAACAAGATGATGGATGACCTATTCTTTGCTGGGCAAGAGAACACAGAGACTGCCGTGGTGAGCAAGAGGCTTTTCACAGAGGGTGTATCAGCACCAACGGGTAGTGTTAGCACAGGGTCTTACACAGTCAAATCACATGGAGATAAGTGGTTCATATTCGCTCCAGCCAACAGCGCAACAGTTACACTCAACCCTGAGAAAAGCGGTTCAGTGTACCTGTTCCCCGAAGGGCATGTCATTGAGGTATGCAACAGTGCTTCTGCTGGAGGAGGCAACATAGTATTCGATTCAACGGGCCTCAACACAACACTCACACCAGACCAAAGAGCGACCTTCATCTACGAAGGTAGTACATGGCTACGTTGTGACTACCAAGCAGCAATCAGCACACTGTCCTTTGTCACACTCACTGATACACCAGCAGCGATGGGCAACGCTGGCCAGTTTTTGAAAGTCAACTCCAGTGGTAATGCTCTAGAGTTTACCTCAAATGCAGGCTTAACTACTGAACAGATACAAGACATAGTCGGAGCAATGGTCTCAGGCAACACCGAGACTAACATCTCTGTCACCTACCAAGATAGTGACGGCACGCTAGACTTTGTTGCCACTGACACAAACACTCAGCGTAGTGATGAGGAAATTAGAGACCTTGCTGGTACCTTAGTTGGTACTGGAGGGACTAAAACATTCATCACAGTAACACACGATGATGCTAATAACAACATGGATTTCGTAGTTCCTGTCAAAGATGAAGACGACATGACTTCTAACTCAGCCACTCATCTTGCTACTCAGCAGTCTATCAAGGCTTACGTCGACACCGAAGTTGCGGGTTTAGTGGCTAGTGCACCAGCAGCACTCGACACATTGAACGAATTGGCTGCTGCTATCAACGATGATGCTTCCTTCTCTACTACCATCACTACCTCGATAGGCACTAAGTTGGCTAAGGCTAGCAACCTATCAGACCTAGCCAATGCTGGCACTGCTCGAACCAATCTTGGTCTAGGTTCTCTAGCGACACTATCTGCTATTGATATCAGTGCCAACACTAACTTGGCTGTGTCTGCTCCTATCACCCTAACAGGTGACACACTATCTATTGACGACATCCCTTTCAGTGCATTGCATGCAGATGCGGTTCAGATTAGCAGCGAATCATTTGTTGATAATGATACCACTCTGATGACTAGTGCTGCTATTCAAGATAAGATAGAGGCGTTTGGTTATACCACTAACACAGGCACTGTCACTAGTGTGGCTTCCGGTACTGGGCTCACTGGTGGTACAATAACTGGTAGTGGAACTCTCTCTCTAAGTCATCTAGGCTTTGAGAGTTTGACAGACCCTAACGCAGACAGGCTTCTGTTTTGGGACGACAGTGCAGGAGCATTGAAGTTCCTAAGTGCTGGTACTAACCTTGCATTCAGTGGTACTACTCTCAACGCTACTGATACCAACACACAACTCACTCAGGAACAGGTAGAGGATTATGTAGACGGGTTACTGACTGCTGGCTCTAACGTATCTCTGACATACAATGACAGCGCTGGCACTCTCACTGTAGCATCTACAGATACCAACACTCAACTCAGTGGTGCTCAAGTCAAAGATTTCGCAGGCGCTATGTTCACTGGTAACACTGAGACGTTCATCAGTGCTACATATCAAACTAGTGATGATACTGTTGACCTTATCGTGCCGGTGCTAGATGAGGACGACATGTCTTCTGACTCTGTAAGTCATTTAGCCACACAGCAATCCATCAAAGCGTATGTAGATTCATCAGTATCTGATTTAATCGATTCAGCGCCTGGTGCTTTGAACACCTTAAATGAGTTAGCAGCCGCAATCAATGATGATGCCTCATTCTCGAGCACTATCACAACCTCCATAGGTACCAAGTTGTCTAAGTCTAGCAACTTATCAGACTTGACCAACGCCGGTACTGCTCGTACCAATCTAGGAGTAGACGCGGCAGGCACCGACAACTCTACAGATGTCACATTAGCGTCTGTATCCGGTAACTATCTATCTATTTCGGGCCAAGCAATCACAGCAGGAACAGTGCCAGTATCACTAGGAGGTACAGGTGCTAGCGGTGCTAGTGGAGCACGCTCTAACCTAGGGTTGGGTGCAGCAGCAGTAAAGGCTGTAGCAACAGATGGGTCAGGAGGAGTTGCTGACGGGGAGTCCGGTTTAGTCACAGGTAATGCAGTGTATGATTACATCGCAGCGCAAGGCTTCGGTAGTGGTAGTGGAGATATCACAGCAGTAGTAGCAGGTACAGGACTCAGTGGAGGAGCGACCAGTGGGGACGCCACATTGAATGTAGACGCCGCTCAGACTCAGATAACTAGTGTAGGTACACTCAATAGTCTAGCAGTCACAGGTGACCTCACTGTAGATACTAACACACTCAAGGTAGATTCGACCAATAACCGAGTAGGTATAGCAGACGCGACTCCTAGTTACACATTAGATGTGGACGGTGACATCAATCTCACTGGTACGTTTAGGGTCAATGGTACGGCACAGACAACTGCAGACGCTGCTAACGATGCAACCATAACTCTCTCTGCAGGAACAGGATTGTCTGGTGGTGGGAACTTCACTACTGACCAAAGCAGTAATGAGACTTTAACATTCAATGTAGCAGGACTTACAGTATCAGAGTTAGCAGCATCTAGTCTGCAAACAGGCAGTGAGTCATTTTCAGATAGCGATACGGTCTTAATGACTGCCGCCGCTATTCAAGACAAGATTGAGAGTTACAGTTACACTACTAACTCTGGTGACATTACCGGTGTGACTGCAGGGGTTGGACTGTCGGGTGGCGGTAGTAGTGGCGGTGTTACTCTCACTCTTGATATGTCAGAACTCACTAATATGACTCAAGCCATCAACTCCTCAGAGGATGAGTTAATTCTATTAGATAATGGTGCAGACAGAAGGAAACTAATCTCTGAGATACCACTGTCTGCTTTCAATAATGACTCAGGTTTCATCACCACCATAGGGACTGACCCTTCTGTTACTACTTTGACTGTAGGTACAGATGTAATCCATAGTGGAGACACCAACAACAAGATTGCATTTGGCACTGACACTCAGTCATTCGAGACTGGTGGTACAGCGAGGATGAACATCAGTGACTCTGGTCTGCAAGTGGGTAGCGGGGCGAGAGTTACTACAATCAATACTTCATTCTCTGACGACGATACTTCACTGATGACCTCACAAGCCGTCAAAGAGAAGATTGAGGCGTACGGTTATACAACTACCACAGGCGATATCACAGCAGTAGTAGCAGGTACAGGCTTGTCAGGTGGTGCTACCAGTGGTTCTGCAACATTAAACGTGAGCGGTTTGACTGTATCTGAGTTGGCCGCCAACAGTCTTCAACTCAGTAGTGAGTCCTTCGTTGACAACGATACTAGCCTGATGACATCAGCAGCAATTGCAGATAAAATTGAGTCCTATGGTTTCGGTGCTGGTTCCGGTGATATCACGGCTGTTGTTGCAGGAACCGGACTTTCCGGTGGTGCTAACAGTGGGTCTGCTACAGTCACACTCGACCTCAAAGACGAAGATGACATGGCTTCCGACTCTGCAACGCACGCTGCATCTCAGCAGTCAATCAAGGCATATGTGGATGCGGAAGTTGCAGGTCTTGTTGATTCTGCTCCAGGGGCATTGAACACATTGAATGAATTGGCGGCAGCAATCAACGATGATGCATCCTTCTCATCCACTATTACTACAAGCATCGGTACTAAACTGGCGAAAGCCAGCAACCTATCGGACTTAGCCAACGCAGGAACTGCTAGAACTAATCTCGGTCTAGGCGCTGCTGCTGTCAAAGCCGTAGCGACTGATGGTTCGGGTGGTGTTGCTGATGGAGAAGCAGGGTTAGTTACAGGTAATGCAGTATATGATTACATAGATGCACAAGGATTTGGTTCGGGTTCCGGTGACATCACTGCTGTAGTCGCAGGTACTGGATTGAGTGGTGGAGCAACAAGTGGTAGTGCTACTGTAAATCTAAGCCACTTAGGAATAGAGAGTCTCTCAGACCCTGATGGTGATAGGATTCTCATTTGGGATGACTCAGCAGGTGCGGTTGCATGGGCATCTGCTAACAGTAACCTAGCAATTAGCGGCACTAATATCAACGCAACTGACACCAACACGACCTATTCAGTAGGAGATGGAGGACTAACTCAGAACAACTTTACCAACACACTCAAGACTAAGTTAGATGGGATAGAGACATCAGCAGATGTTACTGACAAGTCTAATGTCAGTACAGCACTAGCATCTCTCACAGGTGACGACACGCTATACATAGGAGATAGTGGTGATGACACTACAGTCATAGTCCGAGGTAACCTACAAGTAGACGGTAGCACTATCACTGTCAACCAAACTGCAGTGAATGTACAGAACGCCTTCGTGTTTGAGGGTGCTACTGCTAACTCCCATGAGACCACCCTCCGTGTTGTTGACCCGACAGCGGACCACACCTACTACCTTCCTGACCTCGGTAGCACGGCAGATACTGGCTACTTAGCCGCTTTTGCCGCAGACCCAGGCTCAAGCCCACTAATCACAGCCACCCCAACCGAGTTGAACTATGTCGATGGTGTGACTTCTAACATTCAAACACAATTAGATGCGAAAGGTGATGTTACATTAACAGGAACACAAACCTTGACTAACAAAACATTAACTTCTCCATCAATAACAGGAACAACTTCAACATCAGGAGCCATAGACATTTCTTCAAACTATGGTAGACTTAATTTCAAAAAGGATAGTAATGGAAATGCGAATAACGATGCTATCTTTTTCATCAATGGCTCAGACCAATATGCAGGGGCTATATCATATTTCCATGGCCCTAATCAACTAAGGCTTAAGGCTAATCAAGACGACCAATTATACATTACTGATGGTGCAATTTATCCGCCCGTTGATAACGATGTTGATTTAGGTACTTCATCTCTCAAGTTCAAGGATTCTTTCTTTGGATTAGTTGATGCTGAAAACTTCAAAATAAATGGCGCTCAAGGTTCTGACGGCCAAATCCTAACTTCAACAGGAAGCGGTGTTGCTTGGGAAGATGCAGCAGGTGGCGGTGCTTCTGTAATGAATGATTTAACAGATGTAAAAGTGGATGGAACTAACTTTCAAGATGGATTCTTAATACAAACAGATGGTGATGGTTCAGCACCGACATTCAATAATACACTAAACAGCGCAAGAGGAAACGTAGGTATTGGTGCATCTGTATTTAGAGATTTGACAGAAGGTGATTACAATGTAGGTTTTGGGTTCTATGCGCTAAGAACAATGACAACAGGCACAAGAAATGTTGGTATTGGGTATGAATCATTAGGTAATACTACCACTTCTAACTACAATGTAGCAATAGGATTTGCGGCAGGTAATGGAATGTGGAATGCGGCAGATGGAAATGTTGCTATCGGTTATCAATCAATGTCGGGTAATAATTCCGCAGATGGTATCGTTTCAATCGGCAGACAAGCCGGATATAACCATACATCAGGGGTAGGTGCTGTTTATTTAGGTTATAACGCAGGTAAAACTAATACCACAGGTGCTAGAAATATCGCTATTGGGTATCAGGCTTATGATAATGCAGATACAGAATCAGATAACATAGCAATAGGTTACGATGCTCTTGGTGGCCCTGTTGCAGGGGCGCAATATACTACAGCGATTGGGAACTATTCTCTTGATGCAATAACAAGCGGAACTCAAAATACAGCAGTAGGCCATAAGGCCGGAACTGCTTTAACAACAGGTTGGGGTTCAACTCTTCTCGGTTATGAAGCGGGGGCAGAAACAACAGGTAGCAGAAATACACTAATAGGATATAGAGCAGGTCATTATTACACGGGTGGTAGTGATAATATTGCTTTAGGTTTTCAAGCCCTTAACGGTTCTTATGGTAATTCAACGGGTAGCAATAACATTTCAATAGGAAAATCATCATCTTACAATATAACCACAGGAAGTAGTAATATCGCTATTGGAGACAATGCAGGTAATAACATAACAACAGGTTCAAACAATGTAGTTATTGGTGAAGCAGATGTTCCAAGTGCAACAGGTTCAGACCAATTATCAATAAGTTCCGGTGATGGTGGCGTTACTTGGATTACAGGTGCTTCAACAGGTGTAGTAGATTTCCCTAATGGATTAACAAATAATGGTAGCGCAATAGAATCCGCATTTGAAACTATTACTGATGTAACAATAGGTTCAGGGACAAGTGGGACAACATCAGGAATATATTTTGGTGCCAACAATGAAGCAGGTGTAGTTGCAGGTGAAGTTAGTAGTGCTTCAACAGCAAACGATGGATACATTGAATTAATGAATATGGATTTAGATGCGATTACAGGAGCAAGTGGGTTACAGACAATAGAACTAACAATTCAGATAGAAGATGAAACTAACGGAGAGGTAGAATCTTTCAAGGCGTTAGTTCAAGCAACAGAAAAAACAGTGTTGGGGACTACTGCAAGGGCAGTTAACTTTACTGAATGGGCTATACTGTTTGATGGCGCTGCAAGAATAGGAACACTGGCAGCAGATTATGATTCAAGTGACGATACTATTAGAATAAGATATCAAAACAAACAGGGTTCAACTGCAACCTTAACTGCGACCTTCTACGCAATTACAATGCAGAACAATACATGAGGTGATTAAATGGTAAGACAACCTTTTAGACGAACAAAAAGTGATGGGACTATTGATGACGGAACAGGTGGAGGAGGGACACCAGGATTTGCTACGATAAATATTGCTGAAACTCACGATAATTCATTTCACAAAACTTATGGTGCATTCGGTGTTGATGGACAATCATTGAGTTATACTGTAAACTTCTTTGCTCAAAATAACTCATTCTACATGTATCCTTTTCTTATGCCTAGAGATGGGACATTAGAATCTATTAGTATACAAGTGGGAACAGCAGGTGCTTCGGGAGATGAGATAGCAGTAGCAATTTATCCATCCGATGCCGAAGGTAATCTTGAAGGTGAAACGGCTATTGTTCGTACAACGGATGTTGATGTTTCATCAACTGGGTACAAGACAATAACTTCAATATCAAGTCCTACTGTTACTGGTGGGAGCATATATTGGTTTGCCCTTACTCCAAAGTTCGGCACTTTTCCTGGTACCTGCAAACTCAAAAGTTCAATAGCAGGAATACCTAACTTATCAGGTAGAGTAGTAGGAGGTGGTTCAAGCCTGTCTCCTTATTCCGGTGTTTCAAGATGGGGTACTTGGAGTGGCGACCCACCTGCAACATTTGGTAGTAATGATATGCAATATAAAGGTGGTATGCCGACAGGTAGATATATATTGTTTGTTTTGAATTACGCTTGAGGAGGTAATAATATGGTAGATATAAGAAATGAAATATACAATGAAGATGGGACAGTAAACGTAGAAACTTTAGAGATAACTATAACATGGGAAGAAATATTTATTGAAAGAGAAATAATGATGAAGAACACTGATTCGTTTGTTCTTCCCGATAGAGGACTTACAGATTCTCAATTATCAGATATTCAAACTTTTAGACAAGCATGGAGAGACATTACTGATTATGATGATGCAGAAGAAGCATATGAAAACTTACCTTCTCTACCTGATTGGGTTCTACAAAATGGATTGGTGGGATAATATGGGTCAGTTGTTGCAAAGATTAAGTCAAGACTGCCCTGACTGTGGTGCTCACATACTGGCTCGTCGTATAGAAGGACGTTATATTAACGAGAGAGGCACCCGAATACTCATATGGGAATGCCCCGACTGCGGGGCACTGTGGCAGAGACCTAGGAGGGATGCGATTGGCAAAGAACAAGAATAAGAAAGGAATGGTGATGGTTATCAGTCTAAAACCACCAGGTGGTAAGGCTCCTAAGAAACCAACCAAGACATCGGCAGTCGATAAGGCAGGTATGTGTGGCGTTAAGAAGTCTAAGGCGTGCCCAAAATGTGGCAAGCAACTCGAGAAAGGTATGTGTAAGATGGGGTGCTAGAATGAATACTACATACATACCAGAAGGTAATGAAAATAACACTATTTGGAACAAGTAACCACAAGTGTAAAAAGTAAAGCGCTTTCCTTTCTACACCATGTCGTTGTGGCACTGGTTCGCTCGTAAGTTAATGTCCTTTATGGGCAACGTCTATGTTTGGTTAGACAGGCGTGTCAAGTACACTGACGAAGAAGTTAGTGAGGTCTTAGGTCTAAAGATTGACGAGGATTTGAGGACTAGTTCAAGGTATGAATTGTGTCGTCTGATAGAGCAAGAGTTCCAAGTGGCTAAAGATTCTTTTTGGAGTTTGCATAGCACTCAAAAGATACGTTTTGCTGCACAGCAGATTCGTGAGATGAAAAAGCCCAGCAAGTCTGAGCAGGGATATTGATGTTAGAAGAAGACCATGATGTCAGTATCGACATGGATGGTTTTTTAGGATGGGCACTGCGGAAGATAGGGATGTTGATTTGAAATTGGAACATCCTGATTGGGACTGGGATTACTGGGAGGCTATGTTAGAAGCCTTTGAACTAATTTAATAATCCAGGCAGGTATTAATTCCATCATCGCTTCGCTTATCATGTTGAATGGGAATGGGCCGTGAGGGAGAAGATGGGAAGAAGAGAAAGAAAGAAACACAATAGCCTATTAGCCACAGAAGCAATCGGTTTTTATTCTCCTCCCTCACTAAGCCGCTGGCGCGTCTTCAATATGTGAGACAGTGGTGTGGTTTATCATTCTTCCTCATCATTGGGGGAAGAGGAAGGTGCATTCAGCAATAAGAACACTGCCCTGTCAGCCCATTGTAGCAGTGCATAGAATCCTATCACTACCATAGGTAGTCCACAACAAAAAGTCAATATGTGTATCGGCTCAAGCCAGCCCAGCATTATTATCCCTCATCGCCATGATGTCATCTATCCTCAAGATTGCTGTGGCTACCTCAGTAGCGCTGCTGATAACTTGTTTCACTAAGGACTCAGGTTCTACTACCCCTTTCTCTAGGGTGTTGCAAATCTCTCCTACTCCTCGGTCATCTATGTATAGACCTACTCCGTCTTCTGCAGAGCGTAGTTCCATGACTACATCTAGTGGGTCCATGCCAGCGTTGTTCGCTATGGCTGCAGGGATTATCTCTAGGGCGTCAGCGTAGGCTTCGAGGCACATCCTCTCCCGTGCTGTCATGTTAGGCTGAGTAGAGGCGTGTTCTCTAACAGTCATTGAGGCTGCAGAGAATGAAGCACCTCCACCAGGGAATCCTTTCCCTCCATCCTTCATGGCTAGACAAGTGACACCGATTGCGTCATCGAATGCTCTCTCATACTCTTCAATTGTTTGACGAGTAGCACCTCTCACAACAAGACAGGTCGCTTCTCCTTCACCTGATACTGTGACGAAGTCTAGGTCACCTATTCTCTCTTGTTTAACAGAGGCATTGGTGGCCATGATGGGTTCATCAACATCTACTATACGATGATAGATAGGGAGGTTGAGTAATCTAGACAGTCCTTCCATATCGCTTTGTTGCAAGCGAGTAACTAGCGGGATGCCATGTTGTGAAAGATAGTGTGCTACGGCTTCGTGCACACTGTCTCTAACAAAGACTACACCTTGTGGTCCTACTGCTCCTGCTACCATTGATGCTAACTCACTTAGCATATTCAATTCCTGTTGCTTTAACTCATGAAGTTGCTGCATGTTCTCGACTTGCATCTGAACCTCATTGAAATCATACCCTTCAAGCCCTCCATTGAGAAGGAGTATGTTCAAGTTCCCTTCCATGGACTTCTCATCTATATCGTTAGCGAACTCTTTATTGATGACCAGACCATCCTGTACATAGGAATCACCTAGGGAACCTCCCGCTTGGGTGATTACTCTAATGTGGTCTAGGTTACCATCTGCCTTTTTACATGCCTTTAGACACAACTCAGCAGCATAATCTAAGTCACTCTCTGCAGCCTTGCCCCGCAAGGCAGTCTTAGCAGCATCTAGTATTTCTATATCTTGGGACTTCAAATGCTTCAAGGCTAAGTTCTTACCTGACTGGAAAGACCTCAAGATTACACGAGGGTGTATTCCTCTCATCAATAGACCTTGGCTTAGTGCCAGCATCTGCCCTGCCAATACTACCACGCTTGTAGTGCCATCTTTACAGACAGCCTCCTGCGTTTGGCTCGCCTCTACCATCATCTGTGCACCAGGGTGTGCCGTGTCTAATTCTCTTAACACTGTCACGCCATCGTTAGTTACGATGTGGTGGTTTCCGTTCGTCAGTAACTTGTCCATACCTGCTGGACCTAAAGTAGACCTAACGGTCTCAGCCACATTCATGGCTGCTTTTATGTTACTCATTTGTGCTTCTCTTCCTGTTTGCTTTTCTTGTTCACTCATATTTCTTCCTCCATCAAATGGATGAATAATGCATCGGGGTCAATCCCGTAAAAATTACACACGGTGACGTAGAACTCCTTGAAGAACTCACTAGGTGCGTCTTCTAAACAGTTCACCATATCACCTCTATGTTATCTATGACTCCAGTCTCAGAGTTTCTTGATTTGACAAAACCTTCGTCTTTACCATGTACCCATAGGTCATAGTTTAATTGACAATCGCTTATGCAATACTTTGCTACCTCTAGATACTTACCTTCCGCCCATAACCTAGGAGCGTCTTCACTCTTTTGTGTCTTACCTACTCCCAATGTGTGTTTACACACATCGTCTAGGTGATGACTGTTACCAGTGATGCCTCTCAGTATGGCTGATGTGTCGACCACGAGTTCGTTTGACTTGGACATCAAGTGCCCTGCATAGAAACAATCTAGAGCATCTCGTAATACTGGTAAATCAAACCCCATGAGGTTGTGTCCTAGTATTTGTCCACCATCTTCTACGTGCTTCTCTAGATGTACGCCTAACTCTTTAGGATGTAGTGGGTGCCATTCAGCACCGTCTACGTCTATGAAAGACTTCGAGAATAGATGTGCCTTTTCACCATCCCATGTACACACCACTGACGGGTCAAACAGATGTGTGTTTGACCAACCACCTATTTCCCAAGAGTAGTTACTCGTTTCTATATCTAATGCCATCATACCTGTCAATTATCTTCACCACTCCATCTTACGTAGGGCACTCCAGATACCTTGGTCTCCTTGAAAGAGTTACGCAGGTCATTGTAGTGCTTGTACACTACCGGCTGACTTCGGTCCATCAGCCTTCCATAGGATTTGATTACATCTTTCTTTAAGACCCAACCATCACCTCTATGGTCACCCAAGTCATAGTTCCTGCAAGCATCTATGGCTTTCTGCCATGATTCTACCTTTGCAATCTTCGCTGCCTTAGTAGCACCAAGTTCTAAGTCACTCTCTAACCACACAATAAGCCTCTCATACACATCGTATAGTATCTCCATTGCCATGTCGATATGCTCTCCGCGTATCATCCACACTTCACTAGGGTCATAGTTTCCACTGTTACGTGCTTCATTCTTCTCAATGAGTACTAAGTGGGTAGCAAGTATGTTGAGATAGTTCTCTATGTTAGGCATGAAAGAGAGGACCACGTCACTCAACTTAGCATCCATACCACTGACTAACCTGTAGAACTCCTCAACAGCCATGTCCACAGCAGCATCAAAGTCTCTACTCTTACTGAATAACTGCAAGGCAGCACCTCTCACTATGGCTTCTCTTTCTGCTCTCTCTTCCTTGATGTTCTCATCTAGGTCTTCCCACATCTGTCCATCAATGTCAGAACATGCGAACAAATGCTCTCTGACTAGGCTTTGAACTTCAATGAAATGCTGTGCTAGGTCTTCTGTACTTCTGACTTCTTTCATCTCGTCTGACCACAACCCTCTCATACGCCTCTTAGATACCTGCATTCTCTTATCATTATCCCAAGGGGCATAGAATAATAGCACTCTTTGGAAGAGACCTTTAGTCAGAACATACTCCTTCACTCCTGCTGGAGGGAAAGTAGTAATCCAAAAAGATACACGAGACTCAGTCTCAATCTTCCCGTCCTTCATGTGCTTTGTGAGTGTGTTACTGTGGCTGCCTATGGGGTTCATTGATTGTTGCAAGTAAAGGATAACTTCTTGGAAGAACTGCTTCGGGCTAGGCTGTAGTAAGATACTACCTTCATCGAAGTTCAGTAGTTTCTTACCGTTGAGTAGACCAGGCACCTCTTCGGTGTAGTAGTTACCGTCTTCATCCTTGTGTGTTTGGAACGAGCCAATAAGGCCAGCGTCAGTGCCTGATGTGAACATGTCAGCATCTATACTGGCGTGCCGTGCTATCTCACCGATGAACTCCCATGCGATGGACTTACCTGACCGAGTCGGTTGAATCCAAAACACATGGAATCGGGGGTCCAGATAGGATGCCCACACGGGTATTCTCACATAGTCTACTACTGCCTGTCCTTGCAAAAAGAAGAACGACAGTAATGCAGGCGTCTCATTATAGAAAGAGGTCTTTCTAAATCTGTCCACATAATCTCTCAGTATCGGGTATTTCTTCACGGCTGTATAATCTTCCCAGGTTCTTGCCATAAGACACCGGCGTCAGACTAGGCTTATGAACTTACTTACTATATCAGAAAAGAATAACGCAATAATATCAAGAAGAGCGACGCTCGATTTTGACTGCATCTTCGCTTGTTAATGCCTCTATGACTCGGCCTCGAAGGACTTTACCCATACGTTTGACATTTCTTAGACAGTCGCCACATGCTGCTTCTTCTATGCTACCACAGGCTTCTAATATATTGTCCACCATCTCATCTCCTATGCCAGGTATGGTGCGAAGCATGTCAACCCTGACATCGTTACTTGATACACGGCGTACTGCTTGCGCTCCGTGCCTACTAGCACTTTTGTATGTCTTCTCATGTAGACCTACTATGAAGTGCGATGCTTCCATGAGGTTGGGAGCGCGGTATACTAAGCAACCAAAATCTGCTGCGATTCTAGCCATACCACCTGCTATTTGCTTTGTTGCAGCGCTGAAATTAGTGGAGCCGCCACGTTGTTCTACCTGCTTGACGTATGCCCCCACCTCACCCCATACGATGATGCCAAAGGTTGCAGCGTTAGCATCGAGGTTATCCAATTGACGCATGAGGTGACCACTACGCAACGACTCCAAGAAGTCGGAGACAGACTTCGCTTCTAAGTGCCACTGTCCACATAGGTAATCACCTATCACTAATGCCTCTCTTTTGATTGGTACCGGAGGTTTCTTTTTCATAGCCCTACGAAGCACTGCTTCCGGTAAAGGCCCGCGCTCGTTACTGTCAATGATTAGGGCTTTCATACTGAACCAGTCCCATCCCATAACTGACATCTACCTAAACACAAACCGCCTGCTTCTAACGACGCACAGTGTTGATGGTAGCCACCATTGACTATTGTACTGACATGATATCTTGTAACATTTTCATCGTAATCAGCCCACTGTAGAGTACCAAGGTAGTTAGATATCATTTCTACGTGTTCTTCCCTAGACTTCTGAGAAGTTCTCTCTACAGGTAAGAAGTTACGTAACCTAGAGGCTAGATAGATAACTAAGGATTTCCTAGCGTCGTGAGGTGGGTTGCTACCGACTTGGCACGCCGCTTCTACTAAGCAAGGTAGAATCTTAATACCATTCATTTCAATAGTTTCAAACTCTAGTGTAGGCCCACTCACATTGAAGCGCTTGGTCTTTACCTGTTCGATGGGTAAGTCTACTCCATTGCTTCCGTACATGAACTGCCCTCTTCTGTGCCCCTCTGCTCTCTCACAGATATCGTCCCACGACCACTCCAATAGTTCTTCACTCTTGAGTGGGATACTCCACCTACCCACGTGCTGTTTCGCGTTGTAAGAATTAGGTATTCTAATCAATCTAGCCATGTCAAACGGCACAGTGGGGTCCATGCATCCCAAACCTAGTGCATCTTTCCATGCATTGATAACCATTTTACCTGCTGCTTTAATAATAGAAACTTCACTTCCAGTGGATGGTCTATGAGTCTTAGATAATTTAATCCATATATGGAAACCATTACCACTAAACCATACTGCATGATGGATGTCTTTGTCCATTAGCATTTGATGTGTTCTTCTGACTTGTTCCAACACCTTGTCGCCAGGCACGTCAACAACTAACGACCCATGTCTTTCCTTTCTATCGAAATCTAATACAAAGTGGCGTACTATTGCTGTGTTGTACTCACCCCTCTTACCACTAGGTTTGACTGCTCTGAATCCATAAACACTAGTGTATGCACATTGGCTATTTCTCAATGACTTCCAATATCTCTCAAGTTCTGCGGGGTTATGTACAACCTTACGGAATAGTCCTGCTTCACGAGGGAAATCAAAGTCAATGATGTTCATCTAATCTCTCCTAAACTTCGGACACAAGTCCATGTAATCACAGTGTGAGCATTTGAAATCTGCTTTAGTGATAGGGAAATCTTGTTCTAGATACATCTTGATGAGTTTATTCAATGCAGTTTGCATTGCTCTCTCACTGACCTTCTTTGTTGGTTCGTAGTCTAGTCTGTCAGCAGCACTGTAACGCCATCCCCAATGAGTTACTATCTTGTCATTGAGGCCTACAGCCTCAAGTTCTTCTGGTGATGATAGTTCAATGAGCATCTTGTAGTATGCCATTTCCATACGCATCTCAGATAGTTTTGTGTCACGCCACTTACCAGTCTTCAATTCCATCAAAGCCAAACCGCCTTGACCATCAGTAAAGATTCGGTCTATGATACCAGTCAGTTGTACTTCTACTTCTTGACCATCGACATGGAAGGTGGTTCTAGGAGATAGTTTGACTTCATTCGCAACGGGTAAGAACTGGTCTACATCTGTATGGGTTAGGCGTACTAACTCATTGTTCATCAACCACTCTATGTTGTGGTTGTAGTCACGCTCGTAGAATGGCTCATTTTTAGAAGAGTCCCTTCTCATTCCAATAACATCTTCTTTAGTAGGAAGCCATGATTGAAAGTGCTCCAATACTTTTCTGTCATGGCCCTCCTTTGCTGCCTTCTGTAACTCTTCTAACTCATCTTGTTCTGCTTTGTGATAGAATGCTTCCATACTTTGGTGCACATCATCACCTATCACTAGATAGTGTCGCTGCTCTTGAGGGACTTGATAGTTCTTCGACAGCCACAGTTGTTGAGCACACCACTTGGTGCTGGTCAAGGTAGACTTACTCACTCTGATTACTATACCTTCTTCACCCATTTCGGGAGTCCAAGCATAGGAAGACTTGTCGTCGTAGACCATCGGCCTGTAATCTTCACTCATTTGTTTCCACCTTTCCCTTCTATTGCTACAATAAGAAGAGTCAAGTAACCAATCAAATCATAATATATATCTAAATCACTCTCGATACCTTCACTACCCCGAGCGAGTCTTGAGAGTTTGTCATCCATACGTATTTTGATTAGTGCCTCAATCTCTTCCCCGCCCTGATAAAATATCCTAAGTGGGTTCATAACACTATCACCATACTTCTCATTCTTCTTACGTAACATGTGTGCTACACGCCATAGAACAGAGTCTGTTGGTATTTGTTCTTCGGTCAGAGGAACTCCTCCAAAGTCGTTTGTCTCGTCGCTTCCGGCATGAACTCATGCAATGTTGTTTGTCTGTATTTCTTCTTCTCTTCCATAATTATCACCACCACCCGTACGCTTTAGGACTAGGAGCGCCTAACGCTCTGTCTAGGTCCCAAGATAGGGTAGAGTATACACTGTCTAACTTGGTGTATAGCATTTTCTTTAGAATTGTATTGGCATCTAAAGTATAACCATCCAAGTCTTGAGGTTCACGGTATGCCATAATGCCTGGCTCTTCTGATATGTATGTCCAAGGAACTGAGTCACCTTTACCGAACTTCTCACGATTGTTTTCGTTGTAGTATGTTGCTGCTTTGGATGCACCACTGAGAACTTTGTAGTCCTTTAGATGCATACTCAATCTAGTCTTCATAGATACTTCTTTGAGTTCTATCTCACCTTTCCTAACACTCATTGCTATGGGGTGAATGAACTTCTCCACCTCATCCTCACTAGCACCGTTGCAGACTAACTCAAAGACACCCTTCTGTATCTTCTTAGATATGGGTGCGGTGTTAGATGCTTTCATCCCGAAGCCAGCAACTTTCAGTTTACCGTCATCCTCTTCAGGCCAAGCCACTTTACCGACATATCTATTCTTCTTAGTGAGTAACCAATAAGGCATCCACACTTCTAATTCTGCAAAGAGCATGGTGTTTCCTGTATCACCCTGCACGGCAGATGTGATTCGTTCTGCTAGGGCATGAGCCTCTTCTACACTGGGTACTTTCACGAATGCTGAATCAGTGTGACCATAAAGACATTCATATCCATAAGTTGTAGCCACACTGTCTAGTAGTCTAATGCATCGTCTACCTTCTTGTGTGATAGTGTGAGCAATATCTGCATCAGCCCATCCATATCCTACATGCGCGCACATACCGTACAGTGACGCCATGACCCGTTTTACTGCCATCTGTGTGGTGTTCCATGCAGCCCTCTCTTCGGGAGTCTTTGCGTTACGCATACGGTCTTTACATATAGAACGATACTCGAATAAATATTCTACAACAGATGGCAGAAGTCCTTGTTTAGATTGGTCCCAGTAAGAGCCATTCTCTAATTGAATGATGTTCTCACCAGGCCCCTCTCTTTGAGTTTCATATGACAGGTTATTTCCTAAGATTAGTGAGGGGTACAGCCCCTTGTAATCTATCACTGCTACCCCCTCATGGAGTCCAGTGACACAGTTGAGGCCTACCTCAGCACCTTTGAGTTTCGCAATCTCACCAGCCTTGAATCTAGTTGGTGCTTTCTTGTCTGTCCTTCTAGACAGTAGTCCTCTAGCGAAGTTAGTGACGTTACACGCTGAGGGTAGTGACACACCGCAGAGTCTAACCATTTGTACATAGAAGTCAGTGACGTTTCGTGCCTCATCTATTCCTCGGAGTAGGTGAGTGTCCAGTAAACAGTAGTCTACAAAGTCATCCCAATACTCATACCATCCGTTATGAACATCCATCCCTTCTATTTCTTCTGTTAATTTAGACCCTAGACCTACAGTCTCAGCGATATCATTTAGTTTGAGAGATGGTAGTTGCCCGCCACCACTGTCCTTCCAGACCCTCTCAAAACCTGTCCCGCTAGTAGCCTGTGCTGCAGTATCGAATTGCCATCTACCTACGATGGGCTGGTCAGTAGGGTCATACCTATCCTGCCCTCTTTTCATTCTGCGTATCTGCCCCACAGGACTGAGTCTTTGTGGGTTAGGTATTCTTTGTATAAGATGTGGAATATCGAAGAAGGAACCTGCATGTGCTATCATCATGTCAGGGTCACGCTCTTGTAAGAATGCAACAAACTGTTCATGTAGTTCAGACTCTGAGCCTGACAAGCGCAATTCATATGACACATCACGAACCTTACGATAGTAAGGTAGCCCTGTCGTGTTATCGTAAGAGCAATTGGTTCGCTCGTCAGACCAAGCAAAGACTACTGGGGTGTCTAAGTCGCTGTCTATGACAGCAATCACAGTAGTGAAAGGGTCATCACCAGTGTCACACTCTATGTCAAACCACCACTTACGTGGCTTCCACTTTGGCATGACAGGGACGTTGTCTATCAACCACCTGTCTGTGAATCTGACATCGGCCTCGTATGTCTTATCAAACTCCTGTCTCATGCTGATGATGTCGAAAGGAGATTCTGCTACCACTTTAATTAGAGGGTTACCATCTAACCCCACCGCCCTCTCATCAGTTATCTGAGTGCCTGGATATCGGGTCAGCAGCCTGCGCTTTCTATAGTCACCAACATTCGCAGGTATCCAAAAGTATGGTTTGTAACCTTCTATGTTATTCTCTATGAGATTACCTTCTGCGTCCCTGTAGCGGGTGTATATGGTAGGAGTTTCACCATTGGTATAATAATCATCTACTATCATTTATTCACCCCTTTTATCCATCACCAAAAGAACGTGGTCTCTAGTAGTGTGTCGGAATATTGCGACGAAATCATCGGCAGTGTATAGTTCTACTATACCTTGCGGTATAGTTAGTAGCGCATGAGGCAACCAACTACCGAAAGAGGATGTGCAAACTTCACTAGGCCCATCTACATCTTCCAAGTCTATACCAATGCTCATCTTTGCCCCACCTTTGTTACCTATATTGATAGATAAGAGGGCTTCACTAGTATCAAACTCGCAAGTGATTGGGAGGTCTTTACCTACTATCTTCTCACTTGACTTGACTTGGTAAAGACTCTCAGCATCTATCTTTCCGTAGCACGTGAGTGCTCTACCTGCCCATGACTTCCACAAATTAGCCTCTGCTTCTTTTAGGAGAGTCATTGCTTGTGCTACACTCTTGTGTGAACGTACATAATCAGTGGTAGGTAGGTTGAGGCTAGTCTTACCAGATATGAGTCTCAATGCTGAGTTCTTTGGTTGCCAAAGAGTGACCATGGAGTCCTTAGGCAGGCTTTTGATGAAGGCCAGTACCTTAGTTAGGTCTGCTATCGTTATCTCACCAGAGTCTACGACCTCAGCACTTACTGAGGTGTGCAACATATGAGTGGGCAGTGCCACTGTGCCTGACAGTCTCATCTGTTGGGCCTTGAGCCTGAGGTCCCCCACCCCAGGCCCAAAACCCGTTAAGAATGACGTCAGTGCAGCCTTACCTAGTGTCACTCGGGTAATACTACTCCCTCCTTAGAGCAGTACCCCGATTTTGGCGCGGCCTCGCATACATCGTGTATAAAGTCTTTTCGGTCTAACTCACAATCGCATATTTCTAAGTATAAATCGAAATTGCCGTATTGGTCTTGGTAAGCATATTCCACAGAACCGGTATCTTTGCACTTCTTGCAGTTATATGTCATTGACTATCACCAAGCAGTTCCGGTAATCCGTGCCACTTGAGTGGCTCATCCTTGTATGTAGCCATTACCAATCTGCTTTGGTCTAGTAGGTTAGGCTGAGAGCGAGCCTTGGTGAAATGAGCCTCATAACGAGTCTCACCAGTTAAACGACCCTCATCGTCCCTAATAGTAGTCTTAGTCATCTCAATAATGGTGTGTAGGTAGTTACTGGTCTGCTTTTCCCACTTTGGGTACTTCTTACCAGTTGTGGTGCCATCTGCCTTTTGTTCATAGTTCCAATGAGTCTCATATACCACATTGACTCCCAATCGTGTCAATTCACGGCACATGGATGTCAATTGATGGAACCTAGTAGTCCTAATTTGCCAGTTGAACCTCATGCCCACCTTCTCTTGTGGGCTGATAGAGGCACCTATGCCATCAGGTGCTGTCCCAAGGTCTTCGATAAACATACATGACTTGGCAACGCTGTCCCATAGGTCTACCGCAGTCACTAGAACTGTGTGTAGCCTGGGTCCGTCATAGGAGGGGTCTAGTTGGGTCTTAGCCCACTTTAGAGCCTGTTCTGCTATCGCCATTGTCCTGTTATGTGTAGCAGGGTAGTCGTAAGCGGTCCTAGAATCACCAGATTGCATTACCCAAGGGTTCTGACATTTGAACTCAGACCTTCTCTTTGGATAGAATGAGTCCCTAAGCCTCTGTCCGCCGCCATCGAAATCTATGATGAGGCAACATTGACCTTCAGGTATTCCGTTAAGAGCAACTGCAGTCTTACATGTACCATCGTCACCGATGATGCCGGTAAACTCACCTGTAATAGGTTCTATTTCTTCTGCAAACCACTCTGTCTTACTACTCTTTTCTGGTAGAGGTTTGTAAGTGCTTTGTTGGAAGTCTTGTGGAACAAGAGGTTTGGCGTTCTCTTCATTAGAAAGAGCAGTCTCTTTGTCTTTTAGTGCTTTGAATCCACTCATCAGTTCCCACCACCGAACTGGCCTAGGCTTGTGTCACCGCCCTCGCCAGCCGGTATGGCTAGGCGTGGAGGTGCATAGATACCTGTTGCTTTGATAGTTGGAACTTCCCCTTCGTCTGTAACACGGATGCCTAGACGTCCGAAGATGTAGACTTGAGACCTAACTGCGTATGGCTTGAAGCCCTCACGCCCTTCGTATTCAAATCCATGATTCATGTCACCAAGGAACCCATGTACTCTCACAGAGACTTCTCTGCGGAACATGTTGTCTACGAACTCTCTCTGTAGTTGGAAAGAGGACACTCTCATGGTGTAGTCCTTACCCCATGGGTCATACTCGCTATCATAGCCTGTTCTGTTGATGTCTGTCACACGACCACTGATGCAGACCAAAGGCCCGACTAAGTTGTCTATGCCTGGCACCTTCTCAGAGCCGTTCTGATATACTTCCATAAGTTCTGTCAAGTCAGATACATAGGAGTCCATGCCACCCATGAGTATCTCACCTTTGAGGTACTGTCTATCTTCCTTGTCTACGAACTCATCAGTGTAGTTGATGTTGGCGAAGAAGTTGTTTGCTCCTCTCCATACATCTTCCCATCCTTCACTGACATTGCCTTGCGGACGTACTCTAATGCTACAAGGTTGTCCTATCTTGACGGGTTGTGATACTGCATCCTCATTAGAGCCACTGACGTCTATTCTAAGTAGAGTCATATCATCACTGAACTGTTCTTTGCTGTTACCAAGGAACCTGTAGGTTCTGCTGAATAGAGATGGGGCTATCGGCTCGCCATGTCTAGCCCAATCAGGGTTGTTCTGTAGTAGACATAGCGTCATGCCACTGTCCCTAACGAGGAACCAAGGGTCCTCTCCTTCTACAAACCTCTCTTGGGTTGAGGCAACGATACCACCTGCCTTCTCTAGCATCCATACTCCTGTCTCAACGAAAGCACGGGCTACAACGCCACTCTCTATTGCTTCACTGAGGTCAGACCTAGCCCTGTCTAGTGCTTCATTACGAACTCTAGCACGCTTGTCTCGTATCTTTGCTTCTACTGCTACAAAGCAGCCGACCAGTTCTTCACTTGTGCCGCCTGGGCTTTGCATCACTCTTCTTTCTACTACAAAGGTCTCCGCAGCATCGACTAGGAAATCTTCATCCTCTTCGTGCGGGTTGACGATACCGAGATGTTCCTCGATATAATCCAAGAACTGCTTAGTAGCAGCCTCTTCGGATATGCTATGTTGTTCAGCATACCAATGCAGTCTTTCTTTCACTTCTTCACTTGCTTTATATTCCATATTTTTCACTTCTTCCTTTCCCACTGAGAAGCGAGGCTACCCACAAACCAATCAATGAACCCCTCTCTTCCGAGAGGCCATTGGTGTGTGGCTAACACTGCGTCTCCCCAAACGCGGGAATAGTGGTGGAACCTAGCCGGTTCCATATCAAGTTGTCGCACCCTGTCGTGCAACCTGTTAAGAATAGATAATGTAGAATGTCCTCCTACTCCAGATAAAGCGAGTAGTTCTTGTCTAAGGCTTTCCCAATCACCACCTGCTATGGATAGTGAAGGGGCAGAATATGCCTCTGCTGCATTACCTGCTTTGACCAACAGGTCATGTATGCTACCTGAGAAGTGTATGGCTCTTGTAATCTCTCGGAGGTCACCATTCCAAGCAGAACACACTGCTACAGCATTCTCCTCTGTAGCGTGTATCCAATTCTTTTTCAGGAGAGTTAGTACCTCTCCAGCATTATAAGAGCGGAACGTAAAGGTATGGCAACGTGAACTGATAGCCGGTGTGATATTGGCTCTCTCGTTTGCTGTAAGTATGAATAGTGCATGTCCTGTTTCCATGGTTCTGCGTAGAGCATCCTGTGCTTGTTTGGTAAGACCGTCAGCCTCATCTAATAGAATGATAGTGGTTTCACCATATCCTCTTTGAGTAGCAAGTTCCTTCACGCGCGTACGTATGATATCAATACCGCGCTCGTCTGATGTATTGAACTCGTGCAGGTCTGCATTCAATGCCTTTGCTATAGCATGGGCGGTGGTTGTTTTACCAGTACCTGGCGGGCCAACTAATAGCAGGTCGGGGACTTCGCCCGCGCTAATCATTGATTTTATTTCATTTAGGGGGTGGCTATTGTCGTGTATCATCTCTTCTAACTTCATGGGACTTGCTGCCCGAGCGAACCAGGTACTTAATCATTCGCAAGATTCTTGCTTTATTGCCTTGTTATCTTAATAAGAATCAAGTTTCTGAATTAGAGATTTGATTTCGGGATAGTCCATCTTCCTAGCAGTGCTAGTATTCATAGTGAGAATTAGACTTTCTAAGTTGGCTCGGTCTTTCACAGCGTCCCAAACCGGTTCGAGTAAGGATAGAACCTGTCTAATTTGTCGTTTATCTCTTAACACGCGCCCGTGTACTCCCTGCGTAGCAAGCCACATATTGAGTTCGGGCTCATCTTGTATGCTAGTGTAGACCTTCCTATGTACAGTATATCCTAGTTTGGTTTTCGGTGCAAAATGCACGCTAGCCTGGAAACGAGCGTCGCGTGCTAACCAAGCCAAGAAGAAATCATCGTGCCTGTCCATGTCCATCAATTGTCCATAAGTCACCATATTGCATTACATCGCTCAACCCACAATCTGTTGCTATCGACACAAGATAAGCACCTTCCACTTTACCTTGTGTGCAACGCAAAGCATGGAATGAACCCACTATTGGGGGATTCATGTCGCTCCATACTGGTTTGCTGCAACCGTCCTGTAATACAGTATGATTTGGTATCTTCTCTTTCTTTATGTTAGCATATCCGACATGGATAGGGTCGAAGCCATCCATAGCCTCTAAGCGTAACATCGCCCATTCACCATCAGACTTCGTCTTCCCTTGAGTAATCAGTAGAGGTAGTTCAAACACTCTCCTAGGTAAAATGAAACCACCTTTGTGCCCGTTGTGTATGTGGCCTCTTTTACCATCTAATAGTCGGATTACTTCACCATCCTCTAAACTTTCAGCCAATGCACGAAGGTGGGCTTCGTCCCTAACACGCTTAGGTGCAACTGCGCGTTCCTCGTAGGTCTTTTCCCATAGGTTGGGGTCATCGGAAGTGTGTAACCACTCTTTGATGTGCCCATGTCCATCTACGAGGGCTATACAGTCTTCACCCGCAACTAACGTATCAATCGCTAAATCTTTAACCATATGACCTGATGTGTTGTAGACAAAAACTCTCTCGTCTACTTGATGGGCGTAATAACGTGCCCCATTCACTATCTCATAGTAGGTGTTCTCGAAAGGAACAGACCAATACTTCCAACGAGCGAATGATGGGCCCTTGAATGGATGGCCAGGCTGAATCCTAAAGTCACTTGATAACTCTTCATTGATTGCTCTCCTTAACACTGTAGCCATATCCTCTACAGCCAATGCTTGAGTTAACCGCTCTGGTGAATATGTCCCTCCACCGTGTGCTACAGCCCGTAGCAATCTCTTACGAGAGAGTGCAGGCCCATCACCAAGCGCTCTAGCCCAAATCAATTCTGCTGACATCCTATCCATTCTATTCATCACGTTGGCGATATCAACTCCTTGCTCACGCACAGAAGATATTAGAGACAATGCCTCGGGTATGGTTAGTTGCTCTTCACACTCAGGAGGGGACTCGGATGCTAAACTAGGCACTAGTGGTACTCCCTCTACTAACTCAAACTCTTCGGGGAATACTCCATAACTCCTATGAATAGCACTCATTAGATGTTCGGGTTTGAGAATGGATGGGCCGTAAAGCAAGGAGCAGAACTCTTCGATATGGTCTTTGTTCAAGACTAAGAAATCGTAGAGTAACTGCTCCTGCTCACGGGTCTTGGCAGTTTTCACTGCTGCGACAAGTATGGCCGCTTCATCCAACCTCATAGGTTGACCAAGTGGGATGGGTACTTCAAGTTCTCGGAAGAACTTCATACTCACGCCCGCGAGCGCCACCTTCTTTTATTGAGAGCCAATCAGGTGATTCTTCGTACACCATACCGAACACTCGAGAGGGTACTTTCGGTGCATCAATACCTTTTTTGATTTGTCTAGGTAGATATGTCCCTGGCCCTTGACTCTCTAACCAAACAATTATCCTGTCCTTCAATTCACTGAAACTCTCCTCAGTTTGTTTGACATAATTCGGACTAAGTGCCCATACGCACAAATCATAACGCCCTGTTATAGCACCTGTCTTTCTTGTTATTCCAACTTTCACGATATCCTTGTCTTTCGCTAACACGTTACCTAGTTGTTGCATGGTGCACCCATGCCTCATTGTCGTGTTAATGTACTCAGATATTTCTGTGCTGTTAGCCTGACCGTTCTCTAGTAAATACGCCTTTATGTTCTGTCTTAACCTCGCGGTTCTCATTATATCACTCTTCTTCTTCTATGGAGGCTTTTACCATGAGGCAAAAGGTTCCACGCATGTGTGGGGGGACTGTATTACCTTGAAAGGTTGTCCCCAAGTGTTTAACATTGAGAGATTCAAGAGTTCCATTGTCTACACACTCGACTATCGTCTCAGGTGGCATTATTCTAACCTTCCACGATTCACCATCTTCATCAAAGAACCACCATGTGTAGAAATTAACCTCACCCGCTACAAGGAAGTAGTCATCAGGACTGAGATGTACTGGAGAAGAACCAGTCTCGCATTTGGTACACTCCAGTGTTACTACCCACCTATCCATAGGCTGTCTTTCACCACTTTCGTCTACATAGTAGGTAGAGCCTTGTACATCCCAAAACACCCTCTCTAAATCCATGTTCACTATACGTTCATCACATGATGGGCAAGTCCATGACTCAGCCTGTTGTTGCATCATTTGTGCTGCTAGTGTAGGGTCATCTGGAATGATTTTGACTTCTGATTCATCAAGCCCCCATCCTAACTCTTCTAGGACGATTGCTACTCTCTGTGCAGGTCCTTCTGCTCTTTCCGTTCTAGTGAGGAGAGCGAGAGTGGCATCCCCCGTTCTACGAAATGCCATCTCACCCTCCATCCAGTCTTGATTTATTTCCATGCTCTCGATTATATTACGAGTCCATTCTAATTCTTCTTCATTCGGTTTCCAATTATCTACCATGGGTATATCTCCTTCAAATCCTTATGGTCAAAAGTGCTTGTTCCCTCACAACAACCACACTTGACTGCGGTCATTATGTCGTCTGTGCCTTGCTGTCCCTTAAGTAACATACAGTAGGTGTCCTCTCCAAAGGTCATATTACAGTGACCACATAGGTGGCTTGGTTCATGAAACCACCACTGCTGATGCAGTAAGTGGTAAGCCTCTACTGTGTAGACTGTGTCGCTTTTACTCATCTTGATTACTTCGGGTGTTATGAAATCCATGTCCCACTTCATTCTTCACTCCCCCCATTCAAGTATGTCGTTAGTGGCACACTACTGCCAGGGACCAAAAACGGCCCTATACCTTCTGTCCAACAGCCACACCTTCTACACCATAGACTCATAGAGAACACCTCTTCTAATGATGTGGATGTTTCTGCACTGTTCAATTCTATGGAGTGGCCGTGTGTCACGCACTCGACTAGGTTTTCAAGGAACTCTTTCCTCTTCTCTAAGCCTAGAGCCTCTTCTTTGAGCCTGTTCGTCTCTCCTTCTATTTCATTCATCTTTCTTGTTATTTCTTCCATTTTTCTTTCTCCTTTGTTTATATTTTTTCTTTGCTTCTTTATATTTTTCCCAACTTTGACTCAACCATTCACCCCATCATCATAGTCGACGTGGTCTTCAGGTAGATATTTACGTAGTTTTTCCATCTTATTTTTCAATTCCTTGCGTATCTTTATTGCCGCCTTGGCTACACGCTTAGTGGCGTGTTCGTCCTTTTCCTTATCGTTCCATAAAGGAGAGATAGTACCACCTTCTGTACTACAACGAGGTGGTAGTAAAGACCCCATGTTCTCTATCATAGTCTTGACAATCTCGTACTCTGCGTGTTGTATGCTCTTTGCTCTCATTGTACCGACTCCTTTTCTACCATCGCTCTAGCAAACGCTTCTAAAGCCTCTGTGCTGACTAGCCCTAGTACGTCCTTAGGGATAATCTCACCAGCAATTCTAGTTTGACCAGAACATTCTGTGAGAGTGGTCCCTATGTAGTGATTCAGCATAGCATCTAACTCGTCGATGCTATCTGTATAGTCTTCAATCCACTGTGTATAGGCTTGCTCTTTATCCTCTACTTTGTCCATAGATGCTGCTATATTCTCCATTACTTCTTTGAGGGCACTCTTGCCCCCCGCCATCTGACTGATTACTTTCAAGAGGAGCGCTTCGACCAACTTACTGGGTCTCTTCATCCTTATCTCTTGAACATAGTCTTCCTTCCTTACGAAGTGACCATGCATACGCACAGTGGAGCCTGTACGCATGTCTACTACGAGTATGTCGGGGTTACCAACATTCTCCACATCAGTCTTGATGTGCTTCTCTTCTTCTGCTTTCATCTTAGATACTAAGTCTCTCAGTAGTTTGTGACTACCGAGTGACCATTCACCTTCTATGTTTCCTTTCAATGTCATTTTTCTTCCTCCATTTTCCCCAATTGTTTTATCTTCAAAGATATACCTCCCCACTAAGTAGAGAGTCTGCGAGGGCTCTCGCTACTATCATCTTATCGTTCTCTGAGCCGTCTAGAGCGCTGGTTACCAACGCTGCCTTCTCACTAACTATCTTATCGAAGTGAGTGTCCACAGTATTCGATGCACTGAGTACCACTTTGTGACATACTCCACTCTCTTGTGTCATTCTTCTTACACGCGCTGCTGCCTGCTTCTCATGTGCTGGTACCCACTGTCTCTCGACGAAGAGTGTAGTATCAGCAGCGTCGAGATTGACTCCTTCCTTCATGGCTAAAGTGCTGCAAACTAAAAATCTAATCTTGCCTGCTTGGAACGCCTCTATGATTCTCTGCCTCTCGCTATCGGGGGTAGAGCCAGCGATATTAGCCACTCGAGCAGTACAATTATTAGCAATGTTTCCCGCTAGTTCATCTACCACATCCTTGTGATGTGCGAATATCACTAACGGCTTCCCTGTGCTCGCATAGTCTAATGCCCACTTACTTGCTGCCTCGACCTTGGCTATACCAGCAGAGTGTCTCAACTCTGTCAATATGTTTAGTAGTAAACCAGGCGGTATAGAGCCGGAACCAGTTGTTCTGTAGTATTCTAGTTGGTCCATGAGAGTGTTGTATGACTCATCGTAATCCTTTCTGTCTACATCTATCTCTAGTATGGTCTCTACTAGGTCGGGCATCTGTTCGTTTAGTCTAGGGTCATCCATAGTTCTGCGTAGCATGATGTCTTTCAGTAGGTGATTCAGTGGCACAGTAGTGCCGTCCTCACTCTCCTCAATATTGCTAGCCCCTTTGAAATCCCAACCATATCCGTTATGGATTGCAGCACAGTATTTCTTCCCAAACAGGAAATAGTCAGGGAATGTGCTCGGTTTGAGCATAGTCAGAGTTGTGAATATCTCTTCCGGCCTGTTCAATATGGGTGTGCCTGACATGCAGATGATACCCTCTACTGTGGGCCATCTCGCTAACTGCATCGCAGCCTGTGACCTCTTGGCCTTCTGACTCTTCATATTGTGGCACTCGTCGAATATAATACACTCATAGCCATCATTGCAGAGAGACTCTGTTCTGTATTGCAACAAGTCGTAGTTGATGATTGTAACATCCTCGGTCTCGTAGTCACCTAACCTGCCGTGAATAATAGATGGTGTTAGGTCAGTCCATTTCTCGACTTCGTTAGACCAGTTCTTCTTAACCACAGCAGGGCAGACTATCAGAGTCTTCCTGTATTGACCTGCTAGTACACACAACAGAGCCTGTAGGGATTTACCTAGTCCCATCTCGTCTCCGAGCAGTAAGCGGTTCTGACCACCAGTGACGAACATGTTTGGTGCTACCCACTGATATGGTCTGACTGACTCTTCATCCTTGAGTCCGTGTACCCATACCGGTTCTCCGTCTACAGCACTGCTGAGTAATACTCTCTCTGCAGTGTGTTGATGCACCTCTACAACCTCCGGCATAGCCAGTATCGCATCACTGAGGGCTGGGTAGTGAGGCTTGACAGCCTTTGCTACCACAGTACCGGCTGCGATTGGTATGACCCACTCCTTCGTCTTCTTGTCGAACCTAGCAGTACCACAAGATTTCACGGCAGTGTTGATGTCTGCATAGTTTGGCTTGTATGGCCACTTCATGCTCAGTTTATCAGGTGGTCTCGATGTCACTATCACCTCAGAGAAGGTGGCATGTGATTGAGTCTCCAACCCATCGAAGTAGTAACCGAACTGCTCTAGTATCTCGAGGGCTCTGCTGAGTTCATCGGGCTTGTCTCGTATAGACCAAGCCTTCTTCTCTCCGTCCCACTTAACAGCAGGGAAACCTAACTCCCCCTTGAGAGCGTCCTTAGCCTCGTTGTTGTACGGGAATGAGAGGGCGACTCTCGGACCGTAGTCGTCTGCGTATCTCACCCAACTTAGTCCCATATGTACAACTCCACTTGACCTTGACAATCTCTGCACCAAACAGGGATGTTATCTATGTTCAGAGAATTAGTAGCACAGTCCCACCACAGATTGATGTGCATCTCGTTACCCCCGCATTCGGGGCAAACATGTTCCTTACTGCTTATCTGTTCGTATAGGGTAGGCCACAATTCAACTGTATTTGTGTCTGTAGACATTTTTCTCCTTCCCTTTTCCTTCTGCTACTCTCTCTGAGGCAGCGATTGCTTTACTTCCCTTCTGTAAGTCCTTATCTGTCCCTTTGAACCTCTTCATGAACCCCTTCATGGTGTCCATGTTGCTCATGCCTGGTGGGAGGGGAGGGAGGAATATTGCATCCTCCACATCCCACTCCATTAGGTCTTCAGGAAACATCTCACAGACTTCGACATTGTGTCGTCCACTATGAAAACCTCCCGCAAGGTCTTGGATTTTCCCCATTATCCATCCGAAGCCCTTGTTGCAAACCGTTCCTTGGCAATGGCAAGGCCCTTGGGTCTCTTCCATTCCAGATTCCACGTTCATTCCCCTATTAGGTTCAATTCACGCAGGATGAGGATTGCCTGTCCCTTCATCTCTTGGATAGTTGATAGCCCAGCCTGACCTGTTTGTAGGGCATCGCACATCTGCACGATTAAGGCTGCTCTGTTTCCTATCGCTACAGAGAATACAGTCAAAGCAGTTGCTGGGGGAGATTCAGGTTGTGGTGGTTGATTTTCCAACACTTCTTTTGCCGCTTCTACCCACGGTGGTGCAGAAGAGATTTCGTATCTAGTTCCACTCTTCTTACCTGTTTTGACAATCGCCCCGTTGTGTATCAGAGTATCTAACCTCTCCAACACAGCCTTAGGCAATTCCTTCCTTCTGTATTTCTTTCCTTCTTTCATTCCGCTTTCTTTCATTATTTTTTCAATATTTAACATATTTTTTCCTCCTTTTTTCACTCCCAAGTGGGACGAGAAGAGTTGTGGATTAACACGAATACAATGAACACAACCTCGCACTCACTGTTTATACTCCGCTCGCCCCGTGTGGGTGCGAGTCTTATAGTGCACTTATGCCGTATACCTCCGTATATGGTTTTACCTCGGAGAGGCCTAGTGCTTCGGGGTGTTCCAGTAGGAACTCCCTCACTTCGTCTTTTTGGTCTAGTGAGAACTTCTCACCTGCATTAATATTTAACATAGCATTACCTAATGATTGATGTAATATACCCATAAACTCTGAATTGACTTTCCTCAGTCTAGAGTCAAAAGCATCTAATCCTAGAGTAGAACCTTTCAGTTCACGCTTGTTGTCTGAGACTGTTGGTTTGTGTGTTATAGCACCAGTAAAACATTGTAGTGCGTGATAAGCAGTTCCTTTTTGGTCTCCTTGGACAGCCACGTATTCTCTCGTTGGTTGCCTCCAGCCTTGTGATACAGCCAAATCCATATGTCCTCTGTTGATTTGAGTAACTACTCCAGTTTCTTTGTCCTTAGTTAATCTCGGGGCTGTCATTAAGTTATTATTGTGCATTACTGTCATTAATTGGTCCATTAACTGCATATCCATAGGTATCCATGAAAGCAACTCAGTATTGACTAACCACTCGTTTATCTCTGCAGTAGCATTAACCATATCTAGACCGAATTGGTCCCAATCAATACCACCCATAACTCCTTTAGTGTGTCTCAAATTAAGTGCTGTCTTGATACCACCAGCAACTGCTAGATTCTGACAATATACTCTCAAAGCAGACCCATAGGAGTTGAATGAACCTCTCCCGTCTAGACTGTTGTTGATAGTAAATCCAAACTTGTAGAGTCCATCTAGGCTCTGTGACGCCTCACTCAGACTGTCGGTGTCGAGGAACTTACCGCCTCTCTCTTTCAGCCTCTGTGCTGCTCCTTGCCTCACTTGAGTGGCATCGGTTACATCTAGGTCTACTCTGCACTTTGCCCCTTCACCCCATGATGTTACTGATGCACCGATGTTGGACATCTCTGCATATTTCAGTAGTGGGTTCACCCACACAGGGTGAGGTAGAGCGTAGTATCTGTCACTCACACTACCTAGTAGAGCACCTGCTGGTCTCTTTTGGTCGGCCAGTAGTGGATTGAGCACAGTCCAAGACCCTGCTTTACCGTCTGTCTTGTTCACCCTCATTGCCTTGCCGTCCACAATTACGTGGTTTGGTAGGAACTGTGGTGTGAAATCCCAAGGTGCTGTCTTGCTTACTCTGCCTCCTGCTAGTAACGAACCGTTCCATGCAGGGTTATCATCTACCCATACAGGGATGTCGTCATCTTGTAGAATTGACACCTCTACTGGTTCTACGAACACAGGCATCTCTATCGGGTCTTGTAGAATCACAGTCTTAGACTGCATCTTCTCTGCCGTTTGTACTGCTTTCTCTGAATCTAGGTACTGCCTAATATTCGTGGTAGATGCCCCTTGTTGTACCATGTCAGTCAACTCAATGTCGACTTTACTTGTTGGTTGTACGGGTTCTCTAGTACCTTTGAAGACAAAGGAAGGACGGAAAGTCCCTCCACCTGTCTTGAACTCAGATACTATGCAGAGCGTCTTGTCCCCTCCTGGGATGTTGATTACCTCTACTGCCTCTCTCGGCACCTTTGTGACACAAGATGCCCCACTAGCGCCCTCATAGGTGATTTCAGTCACCCTCGGACCCAAGTGGTTTACCTTGCCCACAATGGCCATTCTCTTGCTTTCGTCATTATTTCCATTATACATATTCATTTTTCTCTTCTCCTTTTAGTTTGCTGCAATCGAAGGGGGCAGCGTTCCCCTTATTATTATTCTCTTTGTAACAAACGAGAAATGTCATTCTGGACCCCACTCCTCGTACACATACTCTTCTGTCTCTATTCTCAATCTAAGTCTCATCATTCTATCACCCATCCTGTTGAAAGCGAATATACCATACCCGCTTCGTGATTCTTCCTACATTCTTTTATTCCTATACAAAACGCTTGAACATATCTTTGTCCTCTATCATATCTGATTAATTGGCAATAAGGGCATCTATAACTACTCATTCTTCCTCATCCCCTTCTTCATTCATATAATTCAACCATGATTCCATGTCTGCTCTCATAACATCATCTTCTTCCCCTCTCCGTAAGTATTGTGGGTATTCATCTTCAAACATACACCAAAGTAATCTTTCTGCCTTTTCCTCATCGTAGTGGTACTGAGCGTATAGGTTGAGTATCGTGTAGAAGTTTTCTCCATCGTTCCAAGTCCCATCCTTACCACAATGTTCAGGTCTTGGCTTTTCATCAATAGCATACATTTGTCCGAGGTCAATCTGCCTCTCTATATCTGTGCGACAATTGTGTAAGAACTCTTCATCCGTATCACTCATTCAATCACCTCTACATCATCTCCATATACATGATGTCTAAAAGCCGAGTTTAATTCCTCATCATGAAGTTGGTGTAGCCATTCCTTAGTAAGTCTTAGTTCTTCACGCAACCGCTTGACTTCCTCTATCATCTTTGATATGTGTTTCAAAGTGGACGAGGCATTAATAATTTCATGGCAACGCTTGACTTCTGCGAGCAGGTCAAGTGCTAACACATTGTTTCTTCCGTCATCGTCTTTGAGCATACGCTCGTATTTGTCTGTGTCAATCATTCTTCTTCACCTCATGTATCAAGTGTCCTTGTCCGTATTTGACCATCATGTTTCTCAATTCCTCTTGTGTAAGTGGGAACTCATCATAGTCAGGTAGGTCAACCGCTTGAAGTATGCTAATCACATCATGTCGCAATTCCTTTCGTAGTTGCTTGTATGACGATTGTGATTTAGCCAATGCTTCTTTCTTAATCTCAAGTTCGTGTCGCAATTGCTTGACTTCTGCTAAGAGAAGTGGTGCGTCTGCTATGAGTTGTGCATCGGCTTCGCTCATAAAATCCCCCTTAATCACTACCCATTCGGTAGGTAATCCACTAAGGTTTTGATTCTCTTCAAGGCTCAAATCAAGGTCATTCCACGGACTTTCGCCAGCAGAAAAACCAACATCCTTTGGTTCCCACGGTGCGGGTGTATGTCCTTCGTATTTGTCTGTGTCAATCATTCTTCTTCATCTCCTTCATTTTCAAATGCGTATTCTGTATAGTGTTCTCCGACCTTAACCCGATACCAATGCACAGGGCAGTTCTTCAACCATTCGTGAAATTCTTCGCTCATTTTGCTCACAATCATTCTACTCACTCCTAAACAACCACAAACTGAACAAATCCTCGTCAAGTTTGCTGAACAAATCATCTCTACTCGCACCACTGAGGTCGTGTTCACCAACATGGCGAACCGCAGTTATGAACGCTTCACGCAACCGCTTGACTTCTGCGAGCAGGAGTGGTGCGTCTGCTATGAGTTGTGCATCTGTCTCACTGTAACACCCACTGAGTACATGTAAAGTAACATCTTCGGGTTCTGTGACACCTACGATACCGTCGTTTGTGATGGCCCAAGG